>Ga0325403_1002681_pt1 | contig 15872 bp, 14 predicted proteins | sample PopdelMetagenome_19_FD_205665 | JGI IMG/M metagenome (GOLD analysis project Ga0325403, IMG submission 205665) | Populus deltoides microbial communities from Bellville, Georgia, United States - Xylem-PdKOR-R4 | ecosystem: Host-associated > Plants > Phyllosphere > Stem > Wood/Secondary xylem...
GCCCCCCGCGGCGGTGTGGGAGGTAGCGGCTATGGCTGTGCGCCACGCCATCCAGATGCTGCAGGCTCGTCAGGGGCCCACCGTCGCCGACGGGCAGCACCCGCCCCGGGACCTCACACGGGCTCCTGGCGAGGAGCGCGTCTTACAGGCCCGATCCACATGAGGCGCCCGGCTCAGACTCCCGTCGGTCTTCTCATCAGCTCCACTGCCCTCGAACAGGCGACCAGGGACGGAGCCGAGACCCTGCCGCTGGAGACCGGTGGCATCCTGCTCGGCTTCCGCGCCTCCGACCTGATCGTCATCACACGCACGGTGACCGTGCCTGACCCCCGCAGCAGCCGCCGCAGCTACCTGCGCCGACGCGGTCGTGCCCAGTCACAGATGACCGCCGCTCTGCAGGATGCTCCAGCAGTGGTGGGCTACGTCGGGGAATGGCACACCCACCCTGCAGACCACCCGCCCAGCAGCATCGACACCACCGCCCTCGGCGCGATAGCACGCAGCACCACTAAACCGGTGGCGCTGATCGTCCTCGCCCGCACCACCGGCTCTGACTGGCGCCACCACGCTCTCGTCGCCATCCGGGACCGCTGGCCCGTCCCCGCCGTCGCCCCTGTGACGGTGTGGCCCACGGCGCTGACCACCACCACCGAGGACGCCGCTAACCTCGAAAGCGCCGCCTGCTCGGCGACGCACCCCGCCCAGGAGACGCCGTGAGCCGCAGCCCATCCAGGACAGTCAGCCCCTCGCCCACACCTGGGGGCCAGGAGTGAAGCCGCCGGCTCGAGCAGCAGCCGTCAGAGGCGACGACTACCAGTACGCCATCGGCTGGAAGGAAGCCGCCCGCGCCCTGGCGGAGCCGCACATCACCTCCATCAGCATCGAAGACACCGGTGCCGGCTCCTTCGACGACGTCGCGGTGCGAGCCACCGGCTCCCGGGCGGACCGCTACATCCAGGTGAAGAGCTCCAACGCCGGCAAGGTGAGTATCGATGAGGACTGGCTGACTACGCCCGCCACCGCGAAGGGGGCAAGCCCCCTGCAGCACTTCTACGGCACCTGGACCCAGCTGCAGGCCCGCCTCCAGGCCGAGGGACGTCCTTTCGTCTTGACGCTGCTGACCAACCGAGGCTTCGACAACACCCACGCCCTGCTAGGGCCCGGACGGGACAACTACGACAGCCGGATCCGTGTGGAGGAGGTGGGTCGCGCCAGCGCTGCCTCAGCGACGGGCCAGGCACGTGACGCCTGGGCCGCACACCTCGGCGTCGACGTCGAACAGCTGCTGCGCTTCCTGGCCGTTGTGCGCTGGGAACAGGCAGGGGCAGAGTCCTCCTGGCGCGATGACGCGAAGGCGCTGATGCGCCTGGCAGGCCTTCGCGACGACGATGAAGCCGTCGAGGTCGGCATCTCAATCATCCGAGACCTGGTGAAGACCGGCGCTGGGCCGCAAACCCCGAACCAGCTCCGCATCCTAGTGCAACAGCGCAACCTCCTGGCCTCCGAAGCGCAGGTCATCCTGGCGGTGCACGCCATCGACCGCCCCGCCTCACCTGATGCCGCCCATGTCACCCTCGACTGGGTCGACCAGTTCCCTGGACCCGACTCTTGGAGCCGCTACCACCCCACCGACCCCACGGCGTGGACCAGCACCTTCTCCGCTGCACTCGCCGACGCAAGGACATCGCTGGAGCTGTACCGGGCACGGCACGCACAGATCACCGGAGCGATGCGCCTGTCGACCTTCTTCGCGGTCGGGCAAGAGTTGGCGGACGTGCGCGGATGGGTGCTGTCGCTGACCCAACGCGGGCAGACGTGGACGACGAGCGCGCCGGCTCAGGCGGGTACGGCTGCAGCTGTGCTGAGCGACCGGATGCTAGATCAGGGTGAAGGGCTCGCGGTGGCCATCGCACTGTCGAACGACCTCACCGAAGACGTCATGGACTACATCCAGGAAGTAAGACTTCCTGTGCGGCGTGTGCTGATACTCGGTCCAGATGCCGCCGTGGCACCCGGACCGCAGGCAGTGCCCTCCAATGAGTGGTTGACAGGATGGGCGCGCAGCGCTCGAGACGTAGTGCGTCGAGCATCTCGCCGTATGGACCGCGTCCACCTCTTCATGAGCGCTCCAGCCGCTGCGGCGCTCTTGCTGGGTCATCAGTGGAATGCTGTTCCGGCTCCGACCACAGTTTACGACTATGATAGAACTCACTACTTCCCGACGTACCTGGTGCGCTGACCGGACTGCTGCTGCACGTAGCCCTACTGCGCTGACATAATAAAGATTATTGGTGAATGTGGAGCCGTTGGTCACGGGGCGTCCTGGACCGCCCTGATGCTGGCCACTGTTCCCATGGCTAAGCAGGCCGGCGCCTGCTCCCTAAGGGCGATCACAATGTCCGAGTCCCCAGCCAGGCTGTCGAGCTCAGCGTAGGCGCCACTTCCCTGAATCTGGTCGCCCAAGGCGAAGACTGCGCCCTCAGGAGTGACTATGGTGTCACCCTCGCCGACTGACGTCCCGAACTCGAAGATGAGGACACTTTGCCTGGAGTCATCGGATAGGCCAACGCACTGACCGTCGATGCTCACGAGCTCTCCCGTCACGAGCGCGTCGGGGCCTACTTCCTGCTCGGTCGCGTCCACAAAGACGGTGCTCCCATCCTCGAAGACATCAGTGAGCACAGAGGCTTCGGCGCTCGAACTGGGTTCATCAACAGAGGCTGACGGTTCCAGGCTGGTCGACTCGGTCGAGGCTTGCTCTCGGTCCACCACAGGTTGCGCGCAAGCGCCCACGCAGCACACCAGGACTGCTCCCACAGCTATGAGACGACCGTTTCCCACTTCTCCTCCGAAAAATCGTCAGCGCTGCGCTACGTCGCCGATAGCCAGTTCGACGTGCAGCACTTTGTCCGTGGTCGCACCGCGGGCTCGAGAATCGTCGGACCCGCGGCGCGACCTCGATTGGCCTCCTCAGCCTATAAGCACGCGCAAGGCACTAAGACGTGAGGGTGATAGCGCCGGTCTTCCGGTGAATGTCAAAAATTTGACTGAACTGCGACGAGCCACTACTTCCAACGTAGCCTGTCGTCGATGCGCTGTGGACGCCGAAGGCGGTGTTGTCGTAATACCAGGGGCCGCCACTGTCACCACCGTCCGTGATGTCGCTGTTGGTCTTCGCTTGGTTGGTGTAGTTGTACAGGCTCGAGGACCACTTCCCGTCGAGTGCCACCACATTGGCGCACTTGTAAGCGTTGACGTGCCTGTAAGCGCTTGTGTGTCCGAACTGACAGACCCGGTCACCGACTCCCACCAGGCCATTCGCCGTCACGTTCCTCACCAGCCATGTGTTGTTGCCCCCCGAGGCCCAGATGAAGGCGTTTCGAGAACTGTGGCTGTCATTGTAAAGGAATTGACCATCCGCGAGCACGGAACCATTGGCCTGCTGCTTGATGGAGAGAGACCAGCTGCCCTCATAGGCGAGACGCTTCCCGCAATGCTCAGCGCCGAGCAGTCCATAGCGCGTCGACTGTGTGTCTCGCGCCCCAAAACCCGCCGTGCATTGAAGGTCCGGGTTGGGGTTTGCTTGAGTCCGGGTGTTGAGACTGAGGGCTGTGCCGCCGCTCATCACGGCGTCGACCTCAGTGTCCTTACCTCGCTCATAAACCACCTTGGTGGTTTCCTGCGCACTTGTAGATAGACCAACCTTCGGCAGGCTGACGCTCGCCTGCGCCCCTGCGAGGATAGTCTCCAAACTGACCGAGGCCTTGGGCGTGACCTCGACGGTGATGCTGTCGGTCCTGTAGTCGTAGTGGGACCAGACCGACGACGCCAAGCCTGAGGCGGCGATGGGGTCATGGGCAAGGCCGGTGATGCTGGTCCTCTCGGCGCGGTTGTACTTCGCGGCATTGTCGATCATCAGCCCAGGAGGTCCAGCACGCTTGATCAGCTCAAGGACGCTGCTCGGGGCGCCCTTGAGATGAAGTGTGGCCGTGTACTTCTTGTTGTCCGCTACCTCGTGGTAGGCGAAGAACTGCGGGTAATCGGAAAGCAGCTGGTAGGCCAAGACCGACATGGTTCTCTTGTCCTGGGCATATGCGTCGGCTTCTGCGTCTGTGATTCCGGGAAAGACGAGACGAAGATCCGCCCGGGTGCTCTGACGCTGCTCCTCCGGCGACAAGAGGCGGAAGTTTTCCTCGGTCGTGGCTGGAAGGTTGTCCGTGGCGTCTGCCGCAGCCGCTGACGCAGTTGCGTCACGAACCCCGGCTGCCGAGCTTGGAACAGCCCCCGCTAGCGCGATACCGAAGGTGAGGCAGGTGGCGGCGGCAGTCTTCATCCAACTCATGGACGCTCCTCCATCGTGCCGATTTGGTCGACGGAGCGTGTTGGCCAGGTTGCTGTGCGTCAAGTCCTCCGAGTGAGGAGACGGGCCGTAAGGCTGAGAGCGCAGAAGCCCGGGCGCCTGGTGCTCATCGGTCGTGGTCGTGGCGCTGACGTCACCCCTTGTTGCTGCCTCTGTCTGAGATCACGGGCGTCAGAGGCGACCCCTCTGGGCCATTCGGGGACCGCGGAACCAGCCGCGGCGATCCTGTGTGCCCGACGCGACCGCCGTCGGCGTCAGGCGATGGGGCGCCCATGGGCCCATCCCCTCTTGGGGAGACGGCGGTGATGGGTGCGATGCCGCCCGCCTTGCTGCACTCCCAGCGGTGCGCAACTCGTGAACACCACGGCACCGCTTGGCCTGGAAAGCCTCGCGCGGCTGTCGTCGCAGGTGGAGACGGGAGTAGATGCCCGGAAGAGCAGGATCTGCGGCAGCACGACCAGCGCTGGGCGTACCGCGAGCACCACCTGTCCGGTTTGCACCGGCCCGTCCGGATTGCCCAACGACACGCATATCGCGGCGGAATCCGCAACACGCTGTGACTGTGTAGACGCCGAGAGTGAGAGCAGGTGACCCTCCCACCGCTGCTCCATCAACGCTGATCTGGAGTCCCTCATGGCGCGCTCATCTGCTCGACGCCCCGCACGACCCTCCGCGGGACTTCTCTCCCGTGGTCGCAGCGGCGCTCAAGGGTCGTGGCGACTGTCCATCGCCGCGGCGGTGGCCACCACGGTAGGCCTGGCTGGTGCCGCACCTGCTGGGGCTGCGCCCGTGGGAGCTGAGGTGGCCGCCAAGGTGACAGCCAGCGCCGCGGAGCAGGCCAAGGCGGCAGTCGCCAAGGGCCTGGACAAGGGCCCCGGCCCCAAGGCGCCCCAGGGAGCCCCGTACCCAGCGCAGAAGGCGGCCCTGGCCGCGGCGGCCAGCCTGCGGCAGGCCGGCCCCAAGCTCGGTACAGAGGCCACCGCACCCAAGGAGGTGGTCGAGGCCCGAACCCGCACCACCCGCACCGAGCTCGACCCCGTCAGCGGCAACCTGCGCACCGAGCTGTCCGCAGACTCCCTGAACTACCAGGACGCCAAGGGCGCCTGGCAGCCCATCGACACCACCCTCAAGCCCGGCAAGAAGGCCGCCGACGGCACCCCCGGCGGCTGGACGAACGGGGAGAACCGCTTCGACGCGACCTTCCCCGCCAGCCTCGCCGACGGCCCCGTCGTTGTCGCCGACGCCGCCGACGCTGCGCGCTCGGTGTCTCTGCGCCTGCTGCCGGCCTCCACGCCCTCCACCCAGCCCGCGGCCAGCCCTGCGACCGCAGACGCCGCTACACCAGCTGGCGAGGCGGCGGCCACCTCGGCCGCACCGAAGACCGCGTCGGCCGCCCTCAGCGCCACGACGAAGGCCACCACCGCCGCGGCGGTCGCCGACGAGCCCGGCAGTGCCAAGGACGACGAGGTCACCTACACCGACGCCGCCGGCCCCGGCCTGGACGTCGCCTACGAAGCCGGCGCCGACGCGGTCAAGGAAACCATCACCCTGGACTCCCCCGCCGCTGCGGCCGCCCTGGCCAGCGCCGGTGGCTCGGTCTCCTTCGCCCTGGCCGTCGGCAAGGGCCTGACCCCCAAGGTCAGCGACACCACCCCCGACGCACCCGGCGGGGAGCAGATCACCGTGGTGGATGCCAAGGGCGCCACCGCCTTCGTCATCCCCCCCGGCGTTCATGGACGACGCCAAGGGCGCCCACTCCGACGCCGTCACCTACACCCTGACCCCCGCCACCGCCGGGGATGACCCGGCCAAGGTCGCCGGCGGGGCCTGGACCCTCACCCTCACCCCCGACGCGACCTGGCTGGCGGCTGCCGACCGCGCCTACCCGGTCGTGGTCGACCCCACCATCGAATACCCCTCACCCCGCCTGGGCTGCGCGCTGAACTCCGCGGCCCCCACTACCGCCAACTGCGGCGGCTCCACCCTGCCGGTCTCCTGGAATTCCTCCGGCGGCGCCCAGCAGCGCGCGACCCTGCGCTTCGACGAGCTGCTCAACGTTGTTCCCGCCGACGCCCAGGTCTGGACCGCCAAGCTCAAGCTGCACGTTCAGGGCACCACTGCCGCCTCGAGTACGACGTCCGTCGACGTCAAAGAGCTCACCAACCCCTTCACCAACGCCGCCACCTGGAACACCCGCAACGGCTCCACCGCCTGGACCACCCCCGGCGGTGACACCACCTCCGACGTGTGGGCGCGGATGCAGGTCGCCGGCGGCGGCTACCGCGACTTCGACGTGTCCGCGCTGGTCAACCGCTGGGTCGAGGGCCAGTCCGCCTACAACGGCTTCGCCCTGTCCAAGACCTCCTCGGTCTCCGGTGGCGGCCAGGTGACCCTCTCGGCGCCGAACTCCGGCAACTCCCCGTCGCTGTACCTGGAGTGGAACCCCCGCACCGGTGACCGCAAGGGCAACGTCACCCCCATCAGCGTCGACGTCACCGACCGCACCTCGGTGGCCGTGAACCCCGCCACCGGCAACGCCTCGGTCAGCACCAGCGAGTTTACCCTGGCCGGCGTCGGCCTGGACCTGGACGTCGCCCATACCTCGAACTCACTGGACACCGGCGGCCTGGGCGCCTACGGCAACGGCTGGTTCACCTCCCTGGGTGGCCTGCGCGGCACCCACATCCGCCTGACCGACGCCACCGCCGGGCACGCCCGTTACACCGACGGCAGCGGCGCCTCCTGGATGTACTACCGGATGGTGGACGGCACCTACGTCCGCCCCGACGGCCTGGACGTCGACCTCACCCGGGACACCGCCGCCGACACCTGGACGCTGACCGACCGCACCTCCAAGGTCGTGCAGACCTTCACCAAGATCTCCACCTCGAGTGGCTCCCAGGGCGTCTACGGCCTGACCACGGTGCGCGACCGCAACAGCAACCAGATCACCTACACCTACGACACCAGCGCCACCACGCCCTACAACGGCAACCGGATCCTGCGCTCGGTGACCGACACCCGCGGGCGGGTCTTCACCATCACCAACCCCGGCTACTTCGTCACCGCCGCCACTGACGCTGCCAACCGCGGCGTGTACTACACGGTGGGCGCGAACAACCAGCTCACCGAGTTCAAGGACGCTAACGGCAACGCCATCCAGTACTCCTACGACTCCGCTAACCGCGTCACCCGCATCACCAGCTCTGAGGGGCGCATCGTCACCCTCGCCTACGACTCCAAGGGCCGGGTGACCCGCCTGGTCGACAGTGACGGCAACGTCGACTCCAGTGGCAACCCCAGCGGACCGGCGTGGAACTTCACCTACAACACCTACTCCCGCACCGCCGCCGGCGCCGCGTCCACCACCACGGTGGCCACTGACCCTGACGGCAACGCCACCACCTACGCCAGTGACGGGCGTGGTCGCGTCGGGCAGGTCACCAACCCGCTCGGCAAGAAGACCACCACCACCTTCACGACCAACGACGACGTCGTCACCGAAACTGCGGCCACTCCGGCCGCCGGCGGAGGCGCCGCAACACTAACGAACACGTACAACACCGGATCGTGGACGTTATCCAGCACCCGGATGCCCACCGGTGACGGTGAGGTCACTACCTACGGCACGGGAGCCCGGCTCTATGACCCGGTAACCTCCACCGACGCTCGCGGCACCCAGACCACCTACGGGTATGACGCCAATGGCAACCAGACCACCATCACCACTGGTGGCGTCACCACCATGACCCTCTACCAAGGCTCGACCGACCCCACCTACGGCGGCACCGTGAACTGCGGACCCACCGTCAACGGCGCGGTGACGGCCACCAAGGCCGGTGTGGTGTGCGAGACCCGGGACGGGGCCTATACCGCCGGATCCTCGGCGGCGGCCACCACTGCTCACCGCACTGCCTACCGCTACAACGCCCTGGGCGAGCTGGTCACGATGACCCCGCCGTCACCGTCTGCGCAGACCCAGCAGACCTACTCCTACGACTCTCTGTCCCGCCTGGAGCAGATCCGGGACGGCAAGGGTCAGACGACGATCTACGGCTACGACGAGTTGGACCGCAAGACCTACGTCATGCACCCCGACGGCTCGAGTGAGTCCTACTACATCACCGCTGACGGGCCTCTGCGGTCGCACACGAAGTACAGCCCGTCTGGATCTGCGACGCGGTACAGCCAGTACAACCGCGACAAGCTGCACCGCCTGGCCGGCCTGGAGACACCGGAGGGCAACACCTACCTGGGCTACAACTACTCGGGTCTTTTGACCTCGTACGAAGAGTCGGGCAGTGGTGGACCCATCCGGTACGGCTACAACGCTGCGAGCCAACTGACGTCGCTGGCCGAGCCCGGGGGTTCATGCTCGGGGCAGAGCTTCGGGAGTCCCGGGGCGGCCTCGACCAAGTGCATCCTGTTCCAGGTGAACGAGGACGGTGAGCGGACCGCCATTCGGTACCCCGGAGGACAGAGCGTTTCTTACCAGCTTGACGACGCTGGCCGCACCGCGCGTATTCAGGGCAAGACGTCTACAGATAACGGCTCGTCAACCACCACCCGACTTGACTTATCGCTGAACTACACGGACTCGTCGCTGACGGCAACGAGCAGCAACCCGAACAAGAGCACGCACCTCATCACGTCGGTGACCGATGCCGTCGGCAGTCGAAGGACGGCCTACTCCTATGACAGCCTGAGCCGCTTGACGGTCGCAGACACTATGCTGCTCGGCGGTGGCGCGAGCACCTCCTACGAGGCCTTCTGCTATGACGGGGCGAGCAACCGCACGAAGTACTACACCGCTGCCGGAGCTTCTTGCTCAACTTCAGCTCCCGATGTCGCCTACTCCTACGACGCGGGGAACGCCCTCACGGGAACTACAGGAGCCGCCCTCTCTGGCAGTGGGTTCGCTTATGACGCCAACGGCAACCAGACCGCAGCCAAGTCCAGTCCGGACGAGGTGTCACTTATAACGACCGCGACCAAGCAGTCAGCACGACAGCAGTGGGCAGCTCAGCAGTCACCTCGACGTACGCCAAGGGTGGAAACTCCGAGCGCCTGACCGCAGGCACAACCTCGTTCCGCGCGAGCCTGCTGGGCCCCGCGCCCTCCTCGCTCACCGTTGGAGGTACCAGCACATGGAGCGTGCGGGATCCGAACGGTCAGCTGCTCGGTATCCGCGTGGGGCCAGCGACGAACCCAGGTGCAGCTTCCTCCTACTACGTCTTCGCTGACCAGGTTGACGCTGTGCGACAGCTGGTCACGGCATCTGGCGCAGTCGCGAACTCCTACGCATACACAGCCTTCGGAGTGGTTCGATCCGCCACGGAAGCCGTCCCAAACCCGTTTCGTTACGGCGGAGGCTTGACCGACACTGGGTCAGGCTTGGTCAAGCTGGGAATTCGCTTCTACGACGCCGCCCTGGGTAGCTTTACCCAGGTTGACCCCACGGGCCTGGACGATCACGCCTACGCCTACGCGTCGGCAAATCCCATCAGCCTCAACGATCCCACCGGTGCTGCTCCGGGTTGTAACAAGCCCTCACCGACGCGCTACGGCAAGGCGAACTTCACTCCCATCTGTAACAATCATGATGCGTGCTACTCGGGCTGGAGCACGCAGAGCCGCTTGGATTGCGATAAGAACTTTCATCGCTCGCTGCAGAGGGAGTGCAGGCGCGCTTACGGCTGGGCGGAACTCAGTCGTTACGATTGCCTCGTCGTCACCGACCTCATGTTCAATGGCGTCCGCATCGGTGGTAAGCGGGCTTACAAGGGTCGAGGCAGCAAGTTCTAACCACAATCGTTAACCTCACCTCACTCGAGAGCTCTCGACTGTCTTGACCCGAGGTATGACGTGATGAGGGGAAACAATGGCTGCTGGCGCTGGGATGGCAACAACACTCTCTTGGTTCTTCTGCGCCATCTGTATTGGCATCTCTATTGCTCTGATCTATAAGAAATTGCCCGCAAGGCGGACCGCCACCATTGTCATTCTATGGATAGCGACAATCGTGGTGGTAACTAACGTGACCATCTACACGGAGAGTCTGATAGCCCAGATCCCATGAAGTATGTCCACCTGGATGCGTTCGAGGACGCAGTCGGGCGCCGCCCGATATGAGGCCCCCCCGGTCCTTGGACGCGGTAGCGGAATGAGGTGTGCCGTGGGTGAGCAGTTGTGGACGGTCTCGGTGACTGTGAACGTCGTCGAAGGTGCTGATGCGCGACTGCTCACCCATGTGGCATTCGGCGCCCCTGGGGAACAGCGCAGTGGTCACTCGCTACAAAGCCACGGGCATCCCCGCGGCAGCATCCTCTACATCGGTATCGAGACGATGCCAGCTGTGCCCCTGGAACCCCTGGACCGCCTGGCTGCCAACGCACTCCTTGAGTCTCAATACCTGGCTGTCGGAGAGCTGCACCTGCTCGCAGATTCCATGAATGGCGAGCCTCCTTCCCCACAGCGACCACCGGGGACCCAGGAACTTCTCCCGGACGCGCTGTACATGATGTGGCCGGCCTACCGGGTGCAGTTGTTGCAGCCCGCATTAGGGGCTGTCTCGCTAGACGGCATCATCGCGTGGTCGCTGTACTCGGAGCAGGTGGTCAATGTCACCTCCTTTGTCATCGACATCACTCTGGCCCCGGAGCAGACGACTGACTATCAACTCCGGGCTAAGTACCCCTAGATCAAGATTTCGGCCGGACGCACCTTCTGACCCTTGTCATGGTGAGGTAGCCGCCGCGAGTGGATCAGTCGCCGGTGCTGTCGCCTGGAGTCCAGTTCTGTTGGCTCTCTCTAGTGCCCGGTAGACCGTCGCGCGGGCGACCGAGAACAACTCAGCCAGCTCCCCGGGGCTCTTCTCTCCGCGACGGTGCAGATCGACCAGCAGTGCCTCCTGGGAGGGGCTCAGCTTCGGCTTGCGACCGCGCAGCTTTCCGGCGGCACGTGCGATGGCCATGCCCTCGCGGGTGCGGGCGCGGATCAGGTCGGCCTCGAACTCGGCGACCATCGCCAGGGCGTTGAACAGCAGCCGGCCGACCGGGTCGGTGGGGTCGTGCACCGAGGCGCCCAGCTGCAGCACCACGGCGCGCCCGGTGAGCTCGGTGAGGATGTCGCGGGCGTCGGGGACTGAGCGGGCCAGGCGGTCCAACTTGGTGACCACGAGGGTGTCCCCGGAGCGGCAGGCGGCCAGTGCCTCTCGCAGGCCGGGGCGGTCGCGGTGGGTGCCGGTCAGGCCGTGGTCGACGTAGACCCGGTCGGGGGCGACGCCGAGGGCGATCAGGCCCTCGCGCTGGGCGGTGAGGTCCTGGGCGGTCGTGGAGACCCGCGCGTAGCCGATCTTGAGGCCGGTCATGCCGCCGATTGTCTCGTATGAGGGGGGTTAGTGCGACAACAAAGCGGACAGGTCATGTGAGACGAAAGGGTGCGCTTGACGGTGGCGTTCGGCCAGGACCTGATCTTGTCTCGCTAGCCGATCGCCACCGAGACTCGTAGGTGCGTTCCAAAGGTCGTCTCTGCGCGGCTTTGACGGGACGAGGTGGTGGGGCCGACTTCTAGGACGAGCCGCTGAGCGCCAGAGCATGCGCGGGTCGACGTCAGCCGCGGACCGTCCCACAACCTAGGAAGTGGAACACCTGTTGCAGGTAGCGCCAGTTCCACTGAGCCTCAAAGGCACCCTGGTAGGTCGAGACGGCCGAGCAACGATTCATTGCGCCCCCACACAGCTTGGTCAGCCCCCATGACACTGGCTAGAGGGGGCACCTAGGCCGTAGGCACCCGCAGCACGCTGGCCACGAGGTCAAGGAAGACGAGCACCAGAGTCACCCCCGGGCGCCTCTAAGCACATCGTCAGGGGCGACAGTGCGCATCGGGCTGCGCGAGCCAGCCCCGCGAGCCATCGCGTACCCAGCACTCAGCTCGGCGGCCGGGACGGCATGAGCCCATGCGGGTGCGGTGGCCATGGCGGTGGCGCCGCTGGCCGCAGACCCGCCCGGTGGTGCGGTCTCGCATTGCAGAAATTGGTACCGGCAGCGCCAGCCCCCGCGCCAGCAAGGGTGGACTCCCCGGTTGGCGTTGCACGTGCTCCTTGAGGGAACCACCTTCACGGCTGTGCCTAGAGCCCCATCATGAGACGGGGAGGGGAGTCATGACGGCGCATTCGTGGAGGGGTCCAGTCGGTTGTACTGCCCTGTTGGGGCTTTGCGCCGCTGCCTATAATTCGGGGTTACAGCGGAAAGCACTGTATGTTGTTGCACCTTTCGTTGATAGTCACAGCGCGCAGATCTTCTGGGTCGCATTCTCGACGATCCTGATCGTTTGCGTCTTCCCGCTAGGGCTGCTGCGCCGTCTCAAAAACTTGGCATTCGCCAATACTCTGGTGCTTATAGCCGGCGGCGTCGCTATATTTTCGGGGGCGTTGACAACTACCTGGGTATTATCGGCGGGGGAATCTGGTGGGTCACCCCTCACCCCAGCGGGTGTCGCGGCCGGGGTGCAAGCAGGTGTTCTCGTCGCAGGAGTGATTGCCGCTGCCGTCGGTTTTTGGTTCAATGATCAACGTCGTCGTCGCGAAGACGAGACACTGCGGAATGATGGGTCCCGGCTCGATCAGGATAAAAAGCGAGTCGAAGAAGAACGTTTTATTCGCACCGTCGAGTTAATTGGGCATGAGAATGCAGGGGTCCGGATAGGTGCCTTGCACTCCCTGTCGGGTCTAGCTCGTGATAATGCGGCTCGTCGCTCGACGGTAGTGGAAGTCATCTGCGCTTACCTGCGGCAACCCTTTGACTATCGAACGGCCACCAACCCTGAGCCTGTCCCTGGCGAGGCGCGAGCACGTAGGCCCACGAGTGACGCCACCGAGTTGGCGCGAAGGGAGTATTAAGTCCGACAAGTGGCCCAAAAACTGTTGTTTGATCTGTTACCGGATTACCACGACCTACTTAATGGGACGAGTCACCGAGTCGCGCATGAGGTCGAACTAGATCTCCGTGGTGCCGAACTGGACGGCTTGCACGTGTCAGGCAAAGTTTTCAATTTGGACGCCACCGGCGCCCGGATAAATGGCGTTGTGCGTATAGCCGATTGTCGCATCCCACAACAGATCCGCCTTGACGGGGTAGAGGTTCGGGGCGACGTCGTCCTGCTGACATCTAATATCTATGATCTTTCAGTCTCCAAGGCCAAGCCGTGCGACATTCGTCTCGATGACGTTGTCGTCAGGGGGCTGCTCGACTTGCAATTTGAGGCGGTCTCGCAGACTAAGTCGGGTGTCTCGCTTAGGGTTCAAAATAGCGCCGTCGAAGCTGTTCTTCTTCCTCATCTTATCGATGAGATCTCGCTGGGCGAGTCTGACTTCGGGGCGGGAGATTTTCTTCAAGGCAGAGTATTAGACAAATTAGAACTTAGGGGCTGCAGCTTCGCAAGTCCCTTAAATCTCGGGTCTCTGATGCTTCCGCTCAGTCAGACTTACATCTCCCTACCTGAGACAGACTTGGCTGGCTTTGTCCCACCTCGCGGGTGGGTTCTCGATGCGGTCACTTGGCAGACCCCTCGGCTTGTTAGAAGTCATGTGCAGGTGCTGGGGCACTCCGCACGAGCGGATCGCAGTCTAGGCCTCTGAGTTGTGCATTCAGGGACCTACACTTCTAGTCCTTCTCGAACGTTCGCTAATACCGACATGGTCGCACGCACATCCGTCGATCGCGCAGGAGCCCCAGCAAGAACAAGGGTCAGTATTGAGCGGTTGCGGAGCCAGTGTCGACGTCTACTGTGCACAGCCACAGACGGCACCACGGTTCTAAGGCATGCAGCGGACCTGCTGTACGACGTTCAGAGGAAATGCTGCGCCGTCTTTACATGCGGATGAGTAAAGCAGTTGACGCATAACCGAGCGCTGTTGGAAGAGTCGTGGGCGGAGGCCCGCGCTCTTAGAGGCCAACAGCACCGCGCTGGACAAGGCGGTGGACAAGGTGTGCGGTTGCAATTCCAGTCCGCGATCAGATGAGGCTCGCCTGTCAGTGCTTTTCGGGCGGTATGTGGAACTCACCCAGAGAACATCCAGCTAGAGGGTGTGACACCCCGGGCACCCAAGTCACTCTCTTTCGCGTCGAGCAGGGTGCCCTACAGGCCCAAGGAGGTGGCGGCGTTGTCTGTCCAAGCATGGGCGACTCTCACGTACCCGCCTAAGGAGGCCATTGAGCGGTGGCGGGTCTGGTGGGCGATCGCCCGGTCACTCGAGCCGCGCAGGTGGGCGTAGGTGACGAACCCCGCCCGCAGGGAGTGACCGCTGTAGCCGGTGGTGGGGGCGCCGGTGCGGGCCAGGGCGCCCTTGACCAGGGTGGTCACCGATTCTGGGTGCAGGCGCCGCGCACCCGCCCGGTTGGCCTTGGTCACGCCCCGGAACACCGGGCCGCCGGTGATGCCGGCGAGCTCCAGCCAGCGCTGCAAGGCCACGACGGGGCAACGGTCGGGGTTGCCGGCCCGGGGCAGGACGACGAGCTCGGCGTGCTCACCGGTCTGGTTGGTCTTCGACCGCGGCAGGGACAGCACCAGCCCGTTGGGGTGCTCAGCGACATCGGCCATGTCGAGCGCTGCCAGCTCGCTGCGCCGCAGGGCGCCGACGAAGCCAACCAGCAGTAGCGCTCGGTCGCGGGCCCCGAGCAGGTCGGGCTCGTCAGCCCGCGGTGCTGACCTGCGGCGTTGTCCCGTCGCGGTGGTGGTCGACCAGGTGCGCGTCACCGGGCACGCAGCGAGGACGTCGAACAGCAGCGGCGGCATCAGCGGGGCCGCTTGCTCCGGCGGCGCCCCGTGCACGCGGCGAATGCCTTCCCACACCGCCATGACCCGGGGATGGGTGGCGGGGTCGGGGTGCCCGGCACTGGCGTGGGCGAACTTGATCGAGGACAGTCGCCGGGACAGGGTGCCGACCTTCGCGCCGGCCTCGGCCAGGGTGACCAGGTAGCCGGTCAGCGCTGATGGAGAGGCGGGCATCGGGTTGGTGTCATGGGCGGTGCACCAGGTGGTGAAGTCGGCCCAGTCCGAGCGGTACCCGCGCAGGGTGTTGGCCGCGCGGGCGGCGCGGGCGTAGGCGGCCTCGGGCTCGGGCAGTCCCGCCAGCTCGGGCAGCACGCCGAGAGAGCCGAGCTGCAGCTGCCCTTCGACCGCTGCATCGGTAAAGACGTCCCCGTCATCGATGTCGTCGTAGGCGGCATCGACACGGTCGCGCGCACCGGCGTTGATGTCGGGGCCCACACGAAGCTCGGACTCGAGGTCGCCCTGGACCACGCCGTCGCGGCTGACATCGTCGGTGGCGTCGACGTCGGCGTCCGTGTCGACAGCGGGAGGGGCGGGGAAGGCCACCACCCGACGGTAGGTGCCGCCTCCGACCGCGCGGGCGGGGTTGGCGTCATAGGGCGGGATTCGTCTCATTATCCCGCCCTATCTGACATCGCGAGGTGCGCCGACCCACGCGCATGGGTCGTGGGAGCAACCCCTG
>Ga0325403_1002682_pt1 | contig 15870 bp, 9 predicted proteins | sample PopdelMetagenome_19_FD_205665 | JGI IMG/M metagenome (GOLD analysis project Ga0325403, IMG submission 205665) | Populus deltoides microbial communities from Bellville, Georgia, United States - Xylem-PdKOR-R4 | ecosystem: Host-associated > Plants > Phyllosphere > Stem > Wood/Secondary xylem...
AAGGTGAAAGAAGAAGAAAAGAACAGATCTGTAGAGAAACAGATCCAAAACGGAAGAGAAGAAAAGAAAAAAAATCCAAGAAACGGTCTGGACAGAAATGGATTAAAATCAACTGCCTGTGTTTTTTCCTTGTTTGCAGGTCACCGTCGGTGCAGAAAGGAAGAGGGGAGGAGGCTGTTACAGACCCCCCCTGTTGGTCCACGCGCCGCCAGTGGCGGTGGCGCGTGGAGGAGTCGCGCCGCCACTGTTCACAGTCACAGAAGATGCCCAGGATTCTCCAGCACTGTTCCCGAAGCTATTTTTGTAATTTTCAAATGTTGCTGTGTATGTCTGGATACTGTTGTGTTTTGATTTTCTTGTTTTTTTTTTTTGGTTATTTTGTAAACATGTAATTATGGGTGAGAAAATAGTAAAAAGGGATGTGTGTGTTTGTATTTCTTTTTATTTATGTTATTGAATTATAAAAATTAAAAAGACAAAAAGAATTGAGTGTTTAATTTGAATGTGATTAAATATCTCAAGGATAAATAAAATCAAGTTGTATTTTCCATAAAAATGTGAGAACATGTTTCTACATATATTCTGGGATTTAATAACTGATTTATTAAAGCCTTAAGAATTTGATTAATATTTTAAATTTTCAAATCGCATTAAACTGTAAAGCAGCTTACCTCAGGTAGGGTGTGCTAGGGGTGCTAATACCTTCCCTAGCCACAACCAGTCCCTTACCCTCGAATCTCTGACGACGACTAGTAAATCTGGTTTCCTAGTAACTCTCAATTCAATACTAGGTGGCGACTTCCAAAGAACAAATCTAGCAAAACTTAAAGAAAAATCGCCGAATTGCTGCGCGGGGGACGTGCGACATCAGTGTTTAGGACTCCACTTTGTCAAGCCTATGTAAATATCTAACTTAAGCATAATGGAATTAACACGTTTATGCAGTATGCTTTTGTGTAAATCTTGATGTAATTATAAAAGTCTAACTTAGCATGTAAGTACATTAGTTATCTTGTAATTAACCCTTTTGAAATGTTCAAGAACACTTATTTTGTTTTAAATGCTCTCTTTGCATATGAGTATCCCTTTTTATTTTAAATTGTATAACATAATATGTGGGCTATGTTCATATTGAATTTATTTTTAAGATATATATATATGTGTATGTGTGTGTGTTGTGTGTGGACTGTATGAGGTGTTGAATATTGATGATGGAACCATGTGATGATTCCATTAGAATATGAATAGGTATGATTATTTATTTGTTGTTAATTCTTTTGAGAAACAAAAGAATTTTTGAAGACAAATGCACTTTAGCTGTGTTCTATTTCGCAAATTCCAAGTTGTGTTTTATATGGTGTTGCATTTCCATGAACAGAACCATTTCCTTACCAGTTTTGGCTGATATTGATCTCTGGTTGGTCGTCCCTCTGCTGGATTTAGTGGTTTCTGATGGCTGACTTATGCCATGTGCCTTGTGTTCTGGTTGATGCTGCATGCCATGCTGTGCTACATATGTTGCTCACTCCTGCTCTCATCGCTGTTTAGTCATGCTTTTGGAGTCCCTGGCTTGATGGGCATAAATGGATGTATGCTGCATGCCATGCTGTGCTATATTTATATTTATATTTATATTTATCAATAATAATAATATTTTTATTATAATCATAATAACAATATTAATAGCAATAAATGAATAATACCATTAATATTTTAATAGCAACAATAAATTCTGACAAAATAATTAGAAAAATAATTACTCGCTTGAAAAAAATATTCAGAACCGTGACATTTAAATAATTAGCACTCCACGCGCAGCAGTCGACACAATTCTGACAAAATAATTACTCGCTTGGAAAAAATCTCACGTAAATAAGAGATATTTGACGACACAATTCGGACAAAATAATTACTCGCGTGGAAAAAATCTCACGTGAATAAGAAATATTTGTAAAATATTCTCACGTAATTTTTAAAAGCCAATTTGTGTTCTCAGCCAATGTTTTTTTTTAATTATTTTAAATCAATGTGGGTATCTACTTGAGAAGTAAAAATAATTATAAAAAAATATTCAATTAAAACATGATTTAAAATTTGAATTGTGTCAACTTTGATCAACCTATGTAATCCATGTTATAAATTCAAGAAACTTTATAAAAAATAAATAAATTAATTAAAAATTCAATTAAAAAAATATTTAATTTAAAAAGGATTTTAAAAAAAATCAATATGAGTCAACTTTTCAATCTCATAGCATTGGTTATATAACAAATCGAGATAACCTTACAGAAAAAAAAATTATGATACTATATTTTCAATTAACTCAATTTTAAAAAATAATATAAAAAAAATAATTAATTAGAAAAGATGTACACAAAAAATTATTCAAGTTAAACTAGGTTAACTTGTTAAACTAAAGACATGAGTAATGAGATAATGATAAGTTCATAGAAAACATATCAAAAAAAATATATGAAACTCCACTTTCAATAAATCTAATACTGAATAATAAAATTAAGAAAAAAAATTAAATTCATGGATCAATATATAACCTAATAAAAAAATTACGAAGCATAATTTTCAAAAATAATCTAATATTTGATGAAATAATAAAAAAAATGATGTTATTAAAAAGTAAAATTAAAAAATAAATACAAAAAATAAATACAAAAAATTATTCCAATAAATAATATATTATAAGTATAGATCCTTTAATAGTTAGGTCAAAACTTTCTGAAACAGTGTTATTCTATTAAAATTCTTAGATTAGTATGCGAATTAAAAAAAAAATCCACTCTTTGGTTCTCTAAACACGTTTAGAATGGAGGGGAATAACTACTTGTAGAAAGTTGTTAATTAGCAATGCTTGTTTGGCTGCTTTTTGTAGGGCTTGGCATTTCTGTAAGATTAATTGTTTTCAGTTTGCTTTCGTTTGGAGTTGTAATTCTTTCTTAAACAGGATTTCTTCCTGTTTTGGTTGATTTTGATCTATGAAGTTTTTCTTTCATAGAGCTCTTGAGAGCTGTGATGCTACTAGTAATTAACATGTTTTCAGTGTCTTGATATCATTACCTACAGACAAAACTTGTTATTGTTATTATTTCTAAACAATTTATGCATCAAATGTTGCAATATATTGTTTTTCCAAGTAATTTTAATTTGCTATTAGGTTATAAACTAGATTCATTCAATAAATGGCCAAGCAAGCCAGTAAAAGGAGTTAGGCCCTGACCTCGAAGGTTATGATATTCCAACCTTCAAATCCTTTGCAACCAGTTCACAAAATATCCCAGTAAAAATAGATCAGAGGGACTGATATCAGCTAGTCGAAACAAAAACATCCCCGAACATTTGTTTTCTTTGTACGGAGAGAGATTTTGCAAATGGTGGACCCAAGACCCGAGCAAAGAAGACGATAAAAGGGATGCCAAGTTTGGAATCATTGAGTAAGAAGCAACCCAAGTTTCTTTGGATGATTGAACACATTGTATTTGCCCACTGCAGATCATTGAGGGAAAGTCTAATACAACAGAATCTGGTGTGTCAGTCTTTAGCATCAGTATTTGTTCTTGTATCTATAGGATGACTTTCAACTGGTGAGAGACTGTCTTGTGAAAAATCTACAGTAATTATAGATAAATATTTTAATAATAAAAACTAGAAATAATGTAAAATTTAACGTGGTTCGCAACATGAGTACATTCACAAGAAATGAGCTTTATTTTTCATTATATTAAAATAGAATTATATGATATATATTTATAATGGACCTTAAACTGTCCAAAAAAAACCCAGTCATCCAAGAAATATTAATAATATTTTTTTATTATATCGCAGTTGCCCCGCAACCCCAACCTATTTATCATCCTCTAAAACAAAACAAGAACTAAATTTCAAAGAGACAGATATTGTTGTTCCGCTTCGCTCGATACGCTCTGTAAAACACAAACTACAACGGACTGTATTTCAGGTCATATCTATGATTCTAGTCCAGTGGATTTTACGAGTGATATGGGGAGACGATCTGTAATTCACCCATCTGTTCTTAAAATGTCTCATCCACCAAGAATACTATCCTGGATGGCAAATGGATTTGGTAGCGGTCTTGATGCTCTCTTCCTGTACAGATTGAATCACGGCTTGTTGAGCATCGGCGGACTCTGTACTCCTCTGCTGTAAAGTACATAATATGTGCTCCGAGAATGATGATCTTGCTCCTTGTCTAGACATTTGCAATCTCGGAGTTTTTGCATTCATTTTACTCTTTCCCGCCCCTTATCTTGGAGTTTTTGCTCTTTTTGTAAATTATTTCCCAGCTCGAAAGGGATTCTACTACTTGCTTGAAAATAATACTAATCAAATCAATTTAGAACTCAGAACTCCTCAAGTCAGAGACCACGTTCTTCGAGGTTGAGTTGTTGTCTCCAAGGCTATTTCTGTCGCATATAAAGCCTCTTAAATCTCGACTTTTCTTCTCCTTTTCCTTATAGGAAACTCTCCTTGCCCAGTTGCCACAAGAACACTGCCTCTATTTTCCAACTTATAGTTGCTGAAATTCCTTCTCCCACAAGGACTCCTTGCACAGACCTCGCAGCTGCCGATTCTTGGATGTTGTTCCTTTGCTGCTGATTTATGGTCTACCTGGATTCTCATTACCATAAGAACATTTGCTTGCTCTGTGTTGTTTATTGATTATTTCATATGCCTTTGAAATCTAATTATTAAGGTTTGTAATTTTAACATTTCTTTGTTTCTCTTTCCTCTTCTCACTCTTTTGTTTTTCATAACAGACAAGAGAGAGCCGAATCTTCATACTGAGATTCCAATAAAAAAAAATTGATTTTAGTATCAATGATTTTATCATAGAAAATGGAGTTCATTGATGGCAGTTTTATCTTGAAAATACATCAGAAAAAATATGTTTTTTAATTCAAATTGACTTATAGTTTTTAAATAGAGTAGAAGATGTTTAAGAGTTAAAAATGGATTTATTAAGATTTTTATGATGTTTTAAAAATATTTTTAAATAATAAATATATTAAAACTTAGGATTTTAAAATTGAAAAAAATTATTACAGTGAACATTATATATTACATGCTTATACACTCTAAGACATAGTTTACCTAGAATCTTACCTGAAAAAAAAGTCTTAGACATTAGGTTACTAAGTTAATTCATATGTTATTAAATTAATCTTTAATTATTTTTATTAAAACATTGTTTTATTTTTAAAAATAATTCTTCATATTAATCCAATCATGTCTAGATTAGGATTGACAACATCATTCCATTAAGGTAATATCTATTTATAATTGAACTTAAAATTTATTTTAAATCAAACTTTAAAATACAAATTTTTTTAATTAACTTGTTAAATCAACCTGTATCTAACACACACGTACATATATATATATATATATATATATATATACTCTTAAAACATTCTATAAAAATAAAATATACAAACTAAGTTTTAAACTGTTTGATATTTGATATTTGATAATCTGATAATAGTTATTTTTTAAAATATTTTTTATTTAAAAATATATCAAAATAATATTATTTTTATTTTTAAAAATTTTATTTTTAATATCAGTAAATCAAAATAATTTTAAAAAATAAATAAAAATTAAATTTTAAGTAAACATCATTTTAGCTGTAATGACAAACTCATTCTAAGTAAATAAACTATCATAGAAATCTCAAAATATATTCAGTAAATTAAGGGTGTGTTTCGGAGAGGTATCGTTTCACAAAATTTTTAATTTTTTTTAAATTAATTTTCTTAAATATTTTTGAATTGTTTGATAACAAAAATAAATTTTAAAAAATAAAAAATATATATTATTTTAATATATTTAAAAGAAAATTATTACGATATTAAACAGAGTCGGAGACCCGAGATTAGTTTGGTTGCAATTTCAATGTCGTCGCAATGGAAATAAAAACGAGGCAAAAAATCACGTGCATCACACGTGACAAAAAGGAGAGTATGTAAGAACAGTGCTTGCAGCTAGCTGTGACAGAGAAAATGGAGAGACTGTGAGACAGCATAGGAGACCTGCTAAAATTCACTCTTGAATCCCAAGTTAACCAAACCCTAGAATTCAATCTCGGACTCTCCAAAGAGTTCTGCATTAATCTCCTAGAAGAAGACCCAAATGACATGTCATGTAACTGTCCTGCAACGGGTAATGAAAAACCTTATAAAAAACATTTCTGTGTTTTTTTTTTCAATTATTTGATTAAAGATTTGATTTTTAAGCATAAATAATTAAATGGACTGCAGATTCTTTTGATGGGGTCGCTCAATATCCTTTGTATAAGCGTTTAGCTTTGTATCATTCTGTAACGTGTGGTGCTTTATGGAGAACTTATGTGCAGATGATGTTTTGTGATGAAGATAGTAACTTGAAGTAGAAAGAAGAGAATTGGAATCATTTGATTAAAGAAAAGGGACTTGAATTGATAAATGTAAGCATTTTCTAATTGTTATTGAGTGTTTTTAATTAATATTGATTGGTGATTTAAGTGTTTTTCTTTGTCGGGTTTTGGAGGGTGTATTTTGTGAAATTCATGTTCAAGAACCTTACTTTTCACTCTTGAAAGGTGTTGTTTTTGTTTCTTTGATATGTGGTTTTTCAATGTTTTCATTTTTTTAATATATTACCTGCTGTTTATGTGGTTCAAGACATTTTCTTTTGTAACCTGGGGTTGTGTGTGTAGATGGGAGCAAAACAGTCGAAGGAAGGTGTGCTACTGGTGATTACATAATGTAGATGGTTTGCCATATGCTTCAAGTACATCATCATGAATATTTGCAAGTTTATGATTGTGCAACCTTTGAAGAACTCTCTGCAAGAAAGTGGATGAATGTCTTTATTTTCTTATATATTTTTGTAGCTTATATTCAGTTTGTTTTGCTATAGAATTGGGCTGGGAGATGTGATACTCGTAAACAAAACTGTGGTGAGTTGAGCCCGCATTGTCGAGATATATTCATTCATTTATATTTTCAGTCTGGGCTATATACTTTTATCTGTTTCCTGAATGTTCACAGATATGCTTCATTTTTTAAGATGTTGCATGCTGAGAGTCTCGAGAAAGTCCTTCCTGGAGTTAAAACTGTTGAAGAAGGTAAACCTAGTTCTGTGTTGATGTTTATGCTTTGCTGTTGAAATGATGTTCTCAGTTGAGACATAGCGAGGATGACTTGCTAGAATAAGCTGTCATACCTTGTAACTGCCTATAATGCTGGGAAAATTCAAGATTTTAGTTTGACTAGTTAGGGATAAGGAGTAGGGTTTCTGTTATTTGTGCACAACAGTTACTGGATTGTAAACTTCTAAATATTTCGGTTTGCATTTGTGCAAGAATCTTTACATTACACTCTTTGCTCCAAGAAATCATTTTAAATCTGTATTGTTTGAAATGAGAGACTTGTTGAAAAAATTGTTACTGGTGATTGCGTTCTTGAATTTATAAGGTCTGAATTGTATAACAGGGCAAACCGGGTGTCAAGATTTATAGGAAATTATATGCAGAAGAAAAGGAAGTGTCTAATGGTATCCTGGCAATGTGTGTTTCAAAACTGGCTGCCCAGCCATACCTTTCTCTGGCTAGCATACTGTTTGTGAGTTCTTCCTGACCCTTTTGATTCCTATTTTCATGTGTGGGACTTAAGTTTAATTTTATAATGGAGATCTTTGGGATACAGATGTGACATAATATTTATCGTGTGGATCATGTTTTGAAATAGTCATACCTGTAAAATGGCTTTTAGAGTTAAAAGTTCTGGTTATTTTGGTGTCTCTAATGCAGGGATTGAGTTATGGAGGTGTTCAAAGTCAACTGCGTACTGCAGGTACTGGTTGAACAGTTTCTAATGCCCTACCTATTCCAAGATCGACACTTCTCTCATCCTTCATTTTTCCATATAATCTGAATGTAAGATCATGGTACATAATGAATTGTTTCATGCCGTAAGCTATCTCAAGAGATTTTTTTTAGCTTTTTCTGGGCCCTATGATAAGAAATTGGGTTGCATTGAATTGATCTGTTCAAAATCTGGATTCAATAGAAAGTCATAGTAGAGAAAGCTCATAGCAGAATTTACTTATCTCTTAAAATGCAAACAATGACTATTCAAGGGAGAGCAATCATCTACCTTGTTTTTTCTTAATATCTGATATGTTAATCTAATCTATTTATCTTGTTCCAATTTAGTCATCCGTGAGAGAATTGTTTTGTACAAAGGGAATAATTTCTTGCTTGCTGGACTTAATATTCATGTTGCCTTTAGACCCCCCAAGTAGTGGCAACCAAGGTTGATTTTCAGCATTCTTTGTGGGTACATTTCCTAACTTTTTTTTCCTTTTTGTCAAACTGTCAAGGAAGCAGCTGTCTTGTCAGTTCATTATATGTTTGAGCAGGTTTATGCATGCCAATTGTAGAATTGTTTCAAGCTTAATTTTGTAAATATATTGTGGTTCATGATTATGAGGTTTTTTTATTTATTGGCTTGAGATCAAAGGCAGTGCCTTGGCGAAGCATGCTGAAAGGAGCAGCGATAGATTTCAGTCCATTAACCGCTTGGGGCGTTCTTGGTGGAAGTGGTGAGTACCTTTTAGGATTTCAGTCCTTGAACTAGATTTCTTACTTCATTATTCTGTATGGAAGTTATCTTACAACTAACCGCTTTGCAAGACTTGTCATTCATTTCTAGATTTGTCACATCGCCCACTCACACTTAACAACCACTGTCACATACTGTACTGCTCTTGAGCCATGCTGCCGGTGCAAAGACTACCCCCCCCCCCATTTACTTTCCAATTCCATTTGCAGTACTATGGTTCAATATTACATAGGATGTTGTGTTTTAAAGCCAAAGCATAAGTTTCTCTTGAGGAAATGAAGACGAAACCTCTTTGATATGCATTTGAAAACTCTTTCTGCAAATTATAAGGTCAAAGGTTCAAACTTTTTCCAACAACCAAACATCCATAAAACTCTTACTAAATGCGTCACCTATTATAAGAAAATGGATGTGTCTTGCAAGTTACATGGTTGTGCAGGGCTATGGTCCTTTGTTAAGGAATTGAGTTTCTCATGACCAAAAAGAACACATGGACTTTTCTTTTGTTGGCCTTACCATTGCATGCTTGGTGACTATCTAATATATTATCATCACTTTTATCTTACTAAATTCCACAAAAAAATAGGCTTGCAATGGATGTCATAAATCGCTTAATAGCTGCTTCTTGCTGGCAAAACATTCATGCTGTTCCACAACACGGGGCTGTCTTTGGGATAAGGGTAGTTGATGGTTATGGAGCACGTTGATCTAAGGATGGAACGAAGGTATATTTATGCTATTGTAGTGATCCTTGTAACTTCATGTATACTTGCATTGATGGATAACGTGCTAGGAAACAGAAAAACATGTACAGATTGAATAAGGGTTGGCTTAGGCTTAAAACATGCTAAATTTTCAAGAAAAACATGAAAGTTATGCTAATTGAGGCCTCCTTTTTCTTGTGGATAAAAGAACAAATTCCAAAAATCTGGAGAAGACATCCAAAAGAGAAGAATAAGAGAGAGAGCACGAAAGGCTATGTATAAGAGCACCTAAATCCCATTAAGACCCTATTCTATTCTATACTGTTCTCTGTACAATATCTTGGTACTCTGCTGAGTACTCCTAATCTGAGTGCATGTAACGATGGATTCCTCATGAAATCGATAGATTGGTGAATCTAATCAGCTTATCAGAGTAGCTTGTTGTGAGATTTGCATGGTTTGTACAAGAGAGTGGAATTAACAAGTGACTTTCAGTGTTCTTAAATTGACTACTCAAAAGTGCCCATTTATTATTGAAAAGCATTTTCCATCGGATTATATTATTTGAGCTGAAAATTAAAAGAAGACATTCACAGAAATCAGTTGCTATAAGTCCCTCCACTCACTGACAAACAGTAAGGCAGGCAGTTCCACCATCTAGATTTTGAGGCACAGCCCTCCATTCCCAACTCTCTCGCAACCGGTTTACTGGCGCTAATGGTAGTTTTAGGAAAGCATGCATATAACTGTTTCTTTTAGTGCTAAAACCTATTATTGGATTGTAAATTTTGTCCTAAAAAACGTGCCCTGTAACAATGCAAATTCCGTTGGCTTTTTGCTGACACTGAACCTGACCCTGTTATCAATGCCCAAGTTTCAACTCACCCATTGTTTTTGTTCATTTCAGTTCATTTCACTCAAAGAAATGGAAGCATTAGTTTGCTTGAGGGGGCATTTCGACTGGCATCCTTGAACTATATACTGTCTCATAGTAATGCCTTAGCCCTACCCTCGCTTTCCTTTTGTGTCATTTCAGTTAATAGGATTTCTTGAACTACTCATGGAAGATGGTCACTTAAAGGGATTGAAGCATAGTTTGTGTGAGGGGGCATTCCTAGTGGTGTCCTTGATCTGTAAAATTGTCATCATGATAGCAACTTGGATACAAAGTTTTCAAAGAAATGATATCTTAATAGCAGTGCTCAGTTCCATCTTATGATACTGACTGGGACTTTAGAGATCATTGATCTTTATTGATGTTCAATCTCTGCTTGATTTAAAACTTGAATAGAAAGTATTTCTGAGCTTGGCTGGTCAGGGGCAATAATCGTTATGGCACTAGCATTGGTTTGGTGGTGTCTATGCACATCTTGATGTATCTTATGGGAAAGATATCATAGGTTTGCAATCATTCCTTAAGTAGCTATCACTCGGTAACATGTCCTGCCTCGTACTCACTTGTTCTTTGTTTATGTGACAGATGTATTTACATTAAGGTCGATAAGCAACCTATATAGAGTGTGACATGTCACAGTACAGGTTATTCAGGCAACCTGGAAGAATTTTTGAAAATTTTGATTGATGATGGCACCAAGATTGCATCAATATTATCTCAAGGCAGTAGCAGATCAAGGGCTGATCGCAGTCCGCAAGCACTTGTGCATATTACAACTGTTAAATGAACCATCCTTGTCAACCCCTCCCTCCATTAACATTTAGTGTATGTAATTATCTTGGGGACAGTTGATGTTAACATTTTTAAGGATTCTCAAAAGCATGCAGCATACACCGGCTAAGGACAATTTATGTTTTCCCCTCACTTTGTTACTTCTCTCTAATTATCTGAATGGTCGTGCAGTTTGGATTTATTGCTTTAGCACTGTTGATATTTGAAGTTCTTCTATTGTCAATCTATTAACCCCATATGTCTCCTGGTCTAGCATGAATGACACTCAGTTTCTCATGAACACCGTTGGTGTCATGGTTCCATCAATTTCCTTTTGAACAAGGTTGATGTGGTTAAATCTCCTTGTGTTTGTAAGTGGTGTTCGTCCTCTTGTTTAAACTTAAATACGTAGTTGCTACGAGATTTCTTAAAGTTACAGAATGATGAGAGCTGCATGGAGAAGATTGCAAACACAAATACTAGGGTTTCATTGATCTGACACTGATGTTACCTGCTTTGCACTCCTCTTTTAGGTGCTTTAGGTAGTCTAGTCTCTCCCGGGTCATTGTCGATGTTGAAGCAAATTGCAGTTTACTTTTAGCAGCACTATCTCCAAATTGATCTGCTCTATCGTTTAGTTTCTGCTGATAAAAACGATTCAGAAAAAGAACTGATTGCTTTACCATAAAACTTTTGATATTGTCCGGAGAACTTTCCGCATTTGCAGATGATAAATAACTGAACAGCTTTCGGCGACGCTTTTGAAATTACCTCTTTGCACGTTAAGCTCCTTTTCTTCTTTTTCAGTGGAAAGGCTAGAAATGCTGCAAGAGCTGTGGAAGTCTGATGCTTGTTAAGATAGAATATTCAGCTGGTAGGGCTTTGTGGTGGCTTTTCTTTCTCTTGAAATAAGATAACATGGGCAGACCAGACCATCTTCTTCCCAGTTATCTCATTGTGCACTGTTATTATAACCTTTAATCGCTTGTTTTTCTTTTGATTCAATCGGGAGGCTTGATGAGTCTTGTACAATACAATGGGATGGCTATCTCCTAGGATCATCAAGACGAAGTAAACAAGCTAAATCTACATAATAAAATTGAAATTGATGAATTAATGGAGGCAAGTAACATCCTCCTACCAAAACTCTACTTTTCCTACTTTATAAATTATTAGAACATGCCCCCTGTTGGCTCATCAGTTTTCCCATCTAACATCATAATCACATTCACTATTATTAATGGTGGTGGTGGTGATCGTCGTCGTCGTCATCTGTCTAGATTTTGTTCCTTGAGAATCAAAATCCAAGAAGATAATTAAATAGTAATGAACGTAAGCAAAACACTAAACTCCCATCAGCACTTTATCCTTGGAGGAGATTAATGCCTGTATGTTTGAGCTCATATGAGACTGAACTTTATAAAGGGTTCCCTCGTACGTTTGAGGTCAGCTTTTGACTTTTGAGGACTTCTTTCTTATTTTTTTCACTGTGTTTTTTTTTTTCTTTCTTTTTTCAGTTGGACAGGGAGGCATACAAATCTACAAATTGTTAGATATGTAGAGTTCATCTTTGTGGATAAGTCAGTCAGTCAATCTGAGCCTTTATCATCATCTACTAATCGCACAACCATGAAGTCTACTGCTTGAATCAATGAGAAATATTTACCAAAAATATAAAATTTACTGCGGCACTAGAGAGAGTTTAATGTGTATTGCCTTGCCCTTCACCAAATTAGCTAAGAATATTAAACTCGGGGTAAATTGGTTTTTTCCATGTAATTCATTTATTATTTTTGTTTTGAATGGAGGTATAAAGGTTTTTTTTTGTTTTTTAGAAATGTAAAATACTTTTATTATCCTTAAAAGAAAAAAAAATTTATAACATTAAGCGTTATCTAAGGGTCGATAACTGGAAACGTGTGTTGACCTGTTTTGGATGGATTATTATCAGAGTATTTTTTTTTCCTTCTTTTTTTTTTCTTCCCTAAAAATTCATGCTTGGCAATGAAAATTTTTGGTTGTCCCATTGGTAGTGAATATTTGAGTACCATTTCTCATTATTTTGAATTTTTAATTTGTAGCTTTGGTACTTTTATAAGTTTTTTTTTAATTACATTATTTAATCTAAATTTTTTATTTTTTATTTTTAACCGATTCTTTTTTTTTATTTTTTTTATGAAATTTTAATTGTTTTTAATTTTATCCTTCAACTAAAAATTTAAATTTGTTATTTTTTTTACTTTTGATCCACATTCTCTTGGTGGTTTCTTCTTTAATTATTTTGTAAAATTAATTTTTTTAATTTATCCCTTCATTACAAAATTATTCATCGTCCAATTTTTTTTTAAATTGGATCCTTGTGATTTTAATTACTATATTTTCTTTGAAATCTTCTTTTTGTGATTATTTTTTTAATTCCAACCTTGATATTTAATTTATTGAAATTTAAGCTTCGTAGTTTTTTCAAATTTGGTGGTTCCAATCAAATGGCACAGGTCACAAGCTCACATCGTTTTTTATTACTTATTTTTATTTTTGATCTCATTATTTGTTATTGATTTTTTATATATAAAAAAAATAGGCTTCATGGTTTTTTTTATTTTTATTTTTATTTTTATAGGGTTATTTCAATCTCATGATAAGATTTATGGGCTCGGTAAGTTAGTTCAAGTGGGCTCGCATTTATTTTTTTTTTTGCTTTTAATTATTGTTTTTCTATGATTTATTTTTTTATTTTATCTTTTTAATATTTAATTTGTTATAGCATGGGTTAGCATCGGTTTTTTTTATATAATTTAATATTGGTTTTTTTATAAAAAAACAATATACATCGGTTTTTTTATTTTTATCATTTAATATTTGTTTTCAAAAAAACAATATGCATTGGATTTTTTTATCATTTAATATTTGTTTTCAAGAAAAAACAATATGCATCGGCTTTTTTATTTTGTTTTTTATTTTTATTATTTAATATTTGTTTAAAAAAAACAATATACCTACGTTGACTAAATATTTTTTTTCTCAAAAAAACATTTATCCAACTCAAGGCGGGTTGTTCTATAAAAAATTGCTTGATGAAAGTTCTGTGAGATACAATTGAAAAAATATTTTGCAGTATAAAAAATATGGAGCACGTCAAACTTGCTGTTTAATTTTATCAAAATTTCATTTTGTTGTGGCAGGCCAGCCAGCTTTACGTACCCCCCCTGCAATGAAAACTATGCTACTACAAACTTTTCTTTTCTTTTTTTTTTTTTTTTGTGAAACAGATGCTTTTCTATTAAAATATTGTTTTTTCAAGGTTGATCATTTCACACTCTATTTTTTTTTTTACTGTTTTTTTCTCTTTATATTTGAGATGGCGTGTTTGGGATTGTAGTTGATGTTATTTTTTAAAGTGTTTTTTACTTAGAAATATATCAAAATAATATTTTTTTATTTTTAAAAAATTATTTTTGACATCAGCGCATCAAAACGATCTAAAAACTTCAAAAAATATTAATTAAAAAAAATTAAAAAAACGCTTTTGAAATACAAAAATAAGTAGGATTATTTTAAAATAAACTTAGACATCAATTGAAAGTAAATCTTCCTTCCCGAGTAAGGACACTCTCTATTGAATTTGTATGAATGTTAATTATAAAATTTAATTAAAAAAATAAACCCTGATAAGTCGATGTAAAACCTAGCATGGATTGGTTTTATTTCAAATTATTTTAGAGATCAATTTAATTAAATTTAAATTAATCAAATTAAATTTAGATAATAATATTGTTAATTTCACTTAAAAAAACAAAACAATATCTTTTAACAAACTCGGGTCTAATAACTATACTCCAACCCTCAAAATTGAAGTGTAGTTTTTAATTTACATGAAATTCTTTGCAAATTGAACTTTATGTAAGCTATGAAAAACACTTGCAGACAATGTGGGCTAGAATATATCGTGGACCACATGAATGGAATCACCATAAAATTAAATCATATATTTTTTAAAGAAAAATAAATAAATAAATAAAGACTTGAGGCAAAGGCATATGTACAGTTTCTCCAATGATTGGATGGAGAAACAGCAGCCTCACCGCTGTCCTCCTGTTTAATCATTTGTATGGAATAATATGCTTTTAGATACCATTTAATTTTGGTTTTATATATGCACCATTAAAACCTTCCTTTTTTTATATCCATTAATGGATTGTCAATACTAATATAAGAAATATGTGTGATAGCTATGTTCTCCAAACAAGTCATTAATTAAATGTTTTTTTTTAATTTAAATTCTTCAAGAAAAAATATCAAATTAAACTAGTATAGTGGCGTTATTTGAAGATAACACCGAGCTTAGATTAACGAAAATGGATAAAAACATAGGCTTGTTTGGTTTTGTGTTAGCTTGTGTATTTTTTAAAGTGTTTTTTAGATTAGTTTTTATATGAAAATATATTAATTTAATGATTTTAGATGTTTTTTTTATTAACGTGAGTGACCGAGTCAGCTTGCGCGCACCTCAACTAATCCCACGAGCCCTAAAGTTAACGACCATGTAGGCCTCCAGTGATCATCATATTAGCAACCACAGGGTTCGAACTTAAGACCACAAGAGGAGCAAAGCCCTTGGTAATGATTTTAGATGTTATTTGATAATTTTGATGTGTTAATATCAAAATAAATAAAATATTATTTTAATATATTTTTAATTAAAAAAAACTTATTACACCACACTATTAAACACACACTAACTTGGATTCGAATATTTCCTTGTTCCAAGCTTCCATATTATTGACATATTCAACATGATCTATTAACATTTGTTTATAAAAATAATTTAACTTGTATAATTTTTTTATAAATATATTTTTTACTA
>Ga0325403_1002684_pt1 | contig 15865 bp, 22 predicted proteins | sample PopdelMetagenome_19_FD_205665 | JGI IMG/M metagenome (GOLD analysis project Ga0325403, IMG submission 205665) | Populus deltoides microbial communities from Bellville, Georgia, United States - Xylem-PdKOR-R4 | ecosystem: Host-associated > Plants > Phyllosphere > Stem > Wood/Secondary xylem...
GTGTTGTTGTTAACTATAATTTATACAATAAACCTCCCTGTGGTTCGACCCCGGTCTTGCCGGGTTATTTATTACTTCGACACTCCTGCACTTGGGAGAAGACATCAATCTTTTGGTCGTGTCAGCCCTCAAATTTTTACACGAGTTTCCGGATGCTGTTTTTCTTGGAGTAGATGTGGAATCGATACTCGTTGAGGTAGAGGTCTCGGCACTCGAGACCTGATTACCGGTTCGAAAGGGCCATAACGTTTGATCCGACCGTTGGATCTCCCCCAAATTTTTACATGAGTTTCCAGACGCTGCTTTCCTAGGAGTAGCTGTGGAATCGCTACTCGGTGAAGCGGAGGACTCGTCGCTTCATACCAGAGTGCCGATTTAAAAGGACCATAACTTTGATCCGATTGTTGGATCTCCCTCAAATTTTTACAAGAGTTTCCGGAAGCTGTTTTCCTTGGAGTTTATGTGGAATCACTACTAGGTGAGGCGGAGGTATCGGCGCTCCAGACCGGAGTACAGGTTCGGAAGCATCATAACTTTTGATCCAACCGTTGGATCTCCCTCAAATTTTTACAGGAATTTCCGAACGCTGTTTTCCTAGTAGTTGATATGGAATCGCTACTCGGCGAGGCGGAGGACTCGTCGTTCCAGACTAGAGTACGGGTTCGAAAGGGCCATAACATTAGATGTGACTGTTGGATGTCCCTTAAATTTTTAAAGGAGTTGGCGTAAGTCGTTTTCCTTGGAGTTGATGTGGAATTGCTACTCGGTGAGCATGAGGACTCGTGGTTCTAGACTAGAGTACGGGTTCGAAAGGGCCATCACTTTAGATCCAATCGTTGGATGTCCTTCAAATTTTTATAGGAGTTTTCGTACGCTGTATTCCTTGGAGTAGATGTGGAATCATACTCATTGAGGTACAGGTCTCGGCACTCGAGACCCGAGTACCGGTTTGAAAGGGCCATAACGTTTGATCCGACCTTTGGATCTCCTCTAAATTTTTACATGAGTTTCCAGACGCTGTTTTCCTAGGAGTAGCTGTGGAATCCCTACTTGGTGAGGCGGAGGACTCGTCACCCCAGACTAGAGTACGGGTTCGAAAAGGCCATAACATTAGATCCGACTGTTGGATGTCCGTTAAATTTTTAAAGGAGTTGGCATAAGCTGACGGGTTCGAAAGGGCCATCACTTTAGATCCAATCGTTGGATGCCCCTCAAATTTTTACAGGAGTTTTCGGACGCTGTTTTCCTTGGAGTAGATGTGGAATCGATACTCTTTGAGGCAGAGGTCTCGGCACTCGAGACCCGAGTACCGGTTCGAAAGGGCCATAACGTTTGATCTGACCGTTAGATCTCCCCCAAATTTTTACATGAGTTTCCAGGCGCTGCTTTCCTAGGAGTAGCTGTGGAATCGCTACTTGGTGAGGCGGAGGACTTGTCGCTTTATACCAGAGTGCCGGTTCAAAAGGACCATAACTTTGATCCGACCGTTGGATCTCCATCAAATATCTAGGAATCCCTACTCGAAGATGCGGAATCCCTACTCGAAGATGCGAAGGTATCGTCGCTCGAGACCGGAGTACCGGTCCGAAAGGGGCATAACTTTTGATCCGACCATTGGATCTCTGTCAAATATTTACAGGATTTTCCGGATGCCATTTATCTAGGAGTAGATGTGGAATCCCTACTCGGAGATGCGGAGGTATCGTCGCTCGAGACCGGAGTACCGGTCCAAAAGGGCCATAATTTTTGATCCGACTGTTGGATCTCCCTTAAAAGTTTACAGGTGTTTCCGGACGCCGTTTTCCTAGGAGTGGATGTGGAATCGCTACTCGATGATGCGGAGCTATCGTTGCTCGAGACCGGAATACCAGTTCGAAAAGGCCATAACTTTTGATCCGACCGTTGGACCTCCGTCAAATATTGACAGGAGTTTCCGGATGCCATTTTCCTAGGAGTAGATGTGTAATCGCTACTCGGTGATGCGGAGGCATCGTCGGTCGAGACAGGAGTACCGTTCGAAAGGGCCATAACTTTTGATCCGACCGTTGGATCTCCATCAAATTTTTACAGGAGTTTCCCGACGCCGTTTTCCTAGGAGTACATGTGGACTCGCTACTCGGTGATGCGGAGGTATCGTCGGTCGAGACAGGAGTACCGGTTCGAAAGGGCCATAACTTTTGATCAGATCGTTGGCTATCCGTCAAATATTTACAGGAGTTTCCAGACGCCGTTAATCTAGGAGTAGATGTGAAATCTCTACTCGGAGATGCGGAGGTATCGTCACTCGAGACCGGAGTACCGGTCCAGAAGGGTCATAACTTTTGATCCGACCATTGGATCTCCATCAAATATTTACAGGAGTTTCCGTACGCTGTTTTCCTGGGTGTACATGTGGAATCGCTACTCGATGATGCGGAGGTATCGTCGGTCGAGACAGGAGTACCGGTCCGAAAGGGCCATAACTTTTGATCCGACCGTTGGATCTCCCTCAAAATTTTAGAGGAGTTTCCGGACTCTATTTTCTTAGGAGTAGATGTGAAATCCGTACTCGATGATGCAGAGGTATCGTCGCTCGAGACAGGAGTAGCGGTGCGAAAGGGCCATAACTTTTGATCCGACCGTTGGATCTCCGTCAAATATTTACAGGAGTTTCCGGACGCCTTTATCTAGGAGTAGATGTGGAATCCATACTCGGAGATGCGGAGGTATCGTCGCTCGAGACCGGAGTACCGGTCCGAAAGGGCCATAACTTTTGATCCGACCGTTGGATCTCCCTTAAAAGCTTATAGGATTTTCCGGACGCCGTTTTTCTAGGAGTGGATGTGGAATCACTACGCGATGATGCGGAGGTATCGTCGCTCGAGAGAGGAGTACCTGTTCGAAAGGGCTATAACTTTTGATCCGATCGTTGAATCTCCACCAAATATTTACAGGAGTTTCCGCACGCCGTTTTCCTAGGACTATATGTGGAATCGCTACTTGATGATACAGAGTTATCGTCGGTCGAGACAAGAGTACCGGTCTGAAAGGGCCATAACTTTTGATCCGACCGTTGGATCTCCCTCAAAATTTTACAGGAGTTTTCGAACGCCATTTTCTTAGGAGTAGATGTGCAATCCCAACTCAGAGTTGCGGAGGTATCGTCGCTCGAGACCGGAGTACCGGTACGAAAGGTCCATAACTTTTGATCCGATCGTTGGATCTCCCTCAAAATTTTACAGGAGTTTTTGAACGCCATTTTTTTAGGAGTAGATGTGAAATCCCAACTCGGAGTTGCGGAGGTATCGTCGCTCGAGACCGGAGTACCGGTGCGAAAGGGCCATAACTTTTGATCCGACCGTTGGATCTCCATCAAATTTTTACAGGAGTTTTCGGACGCCGTTTTCCTAGGAGTAGATGTGGAATCCTTACTCGAAGATGCGGAGGTATCGTCGCTCGAGACCGGAGTACTGGTCCGGAAAGGCCATAACTTTTGATCCGACCGTTGGATCTCCGTCAAATATTTAGAGGAGTTTCCGACGCCGTTAATCTAGGAGTAGATGTGAAATCCCTACTCGGAGATGAGGAGGTATCGTCGCTCAAGACCGGAGTACCGGTCCAGAAGGGTCATAACTTTTGATCCGACCGTTGGATCTCCGCCAAATATTTACAGGAGTTTCCGCACGCCGCTTTCCTAGGAGTACATGTGGAATTGCTACTCGGTGATACGGAGTTATCGTCGGTCGAGACAGGAGTACCTGTCCGGAAGGGCCATAACTTTTGATCCGACCATTGGATCTCCATCAAATTTTTACAGGAGTTTCCGGACGCCGTTTTCCTAGGAGTAGATGTGGAATCGCTACTCGATGAAGCGGAGGTATCGTCACTCGAGACCAGAGTACCGGTTCGAAAGGGCCATAACTTTGGATCTGACCGTTGGATCTCCGTCAAAATTTTACAGGAGTTTCTGGACGCCGTTTTCCTAGAAGTGGATGTGGAATCGCTACTCGATGATGCGGAGGTATCGTCGCTCGAGACCGGAGTAGTGGTTCGAAAGGGCCATAACTTTTGATCTGACCGTTGGATCTCCGTCAAATATTTACAGGAGTTTCCTGACGCCATTTTTCTAGGAGTAGATGTGGAATCGCTACTCAGTGATGCGGAGGTATCGTCGCTCGAGACCGGAGTACCGGTTCGAAAAGGCCATAACTTTTGATCCGACATTTGGATCTCCCTCAAATTTTTACAAGAGTTTCCCGACGCCGTTTTCCTAGGAGTATATGTGGAATCGCTACTCGGTGATGCGGAGGTATCGTTGCTCGAGACAAGAGTGCCGGTTCGAAAGGGCCATAACTTTTGATCCGACCGTTGGATCTCCGTCAAAAATTTACAGGAGTTTCCGGACGCCGTTTATCTAGGAGTAAATGTTGAATCCCAACTCGTAGATGCGGAGGTATCGTCGCTCGAGACCGGATTATCGGTGCAAAAGGGCCATAACTTTTGATCCGACCGCTGGATCTCCGTCAAATATTTACAGCAGTTTCCGGACGCCGTTGATCTAGGAGTAGATGTGGAATCCCTACTCGAAGATGCGGATGTATCGTTGCTCGAGACCGGAGTACCGGTCCGAAAGAGTCATAACTTTTGATCCGACCGTTGGATCTCCGTCAAATATTTACAGGATTTTCCGGACACCATTTATCTAGGAGTAGATATGGAATCCCTACACGGAGATGCGGAGGTATCGTCGCTCGAGACCGGAGTACCGTTCTGAAAGCGCCATAACTTTTGATCCGACCGTTGGATCTCCCTTAAAAGTTTATAGGAGTTTCCGGACGCCGTTGTCCTGGGAGTGGATGTGGAATCCTTACTCTATGATGCGGAGGTATCGTCGCTCGAGACCGGAGTACCGGTCCGAAAGGGCCTTAACTTTTGATCCGTCCGTTGGATCTCCGTCAAATATTTACAGGAGTTTCCGGACGCCATTTACCTAGGAGCAGATGTGGAATACCTATTCGGAGATGCAGAGGTATCGTCGCTCGAGACCGGAGTACCGGTTCGAAATGGCCATAACTTTTGATCCGATCGTTGGATCTCCCTTAAAAGTTTACAAGAATTTCCGGACGCCGTTTTCCTTGGATTGGATGTGGAATCCTTACTCGAAGCTGCAGAGGTATCGTCGCTCGAGACCGGAGTACCGGTCCGAAAAGGCCATAACTTTTGATCCGACCGTTGGATCTCCGTCAAATATTTACAGGAGTTTCCGACGCCGTTAATCTAGGAGTAGCTGTGAAATCCCTACTCGGAGATGTGGAGGTATCGTCGCTCGAGACCAGAGTACCGGTCCAGAAGGGTCATAACTTTTGATCCGACCGTTGGATCTCCCTTAAAAGTTTACAGGAGTTTCCGTACGCCGTTTTCCTAGGAGTGGATGTGGAATCGCTACTCGATGATGCAGAGGTATCGTCGCTCGAGACCGGAGTTCCGGTCCCAAAGGGTCATAACTTTTGATATCGACCGTTGTATCTCCGTCAAATATTTAAAGGATTTTCCAGACGCCATTTATCTAGGAGTAGATGTGGAATCCCAATTCGGAGATGCGGAGGTATCGTCGCTCGAGACCGGAGTACGGTCCAGAACGATCATAACTTTTGATCCGACCGTTGGATCTCCCTTAAAAGTTTACAGGAGTTTCTGGAATCCGTTGTTCGAAAGGGCCATAACTTTTGATCCGACCGTTGGATCTCTATCAAATTTTTACAGGAGTTTCTGTACGCCGTTAATCTATGAGTAGATGTGGAATCCCTACTCGGAGATGCGGAGGTATCGTCGCTCGAGAAGGAGTACCGGTCCGAAAGGGCCATAACTTTTGATCCGACCGTTGGATCTCCCTTAAAACTTTACAGGAGTTTCTGGACGCCGTTTTCCTAGGAGTGGATGTGGAATCACTACTCGATGATGCGGAGGTATCGTCGCTCGAGACTAGAGTACCGGTCCGAAAGGGCCATAAGTTTTGATCCGACCGTTGGATCTCTGTCAAATATTTACAGGAGTTTCCTGACGCCGTTAATCTAGGAGTAAATGTGAAATCTCTACTCGGAGATGCGGAGGTATCGTCGCTCGAGAATGGAGTACCGGTCCGAAAGGGTCATAACTTTTGATCCGACCGTTGGATCTCCGTCAAATATTTACAGGATTTTCCGGACGCCATTTATCTAGGAGTAGATGTGGAATCCCTACTCGGAGATGCGGAGGTATCGTCGCTCGAGAATGGAGTACCGGTCCGAAAGGGCCATAACTTTTGATCCGACCGTTGTATCTCCCTTAAAAGTTTACAAGAGTTTCCGAATGCTATTTTCGTAGGAGTGGATGTGGAATCCTTACTCGATGATGCGGAGGTATCGTCGCTTGAGACCGGAATACCGGTCCGAAAAGGCCATAACTTTTGATCTGACCGTTGGATATCCGTCAAATATTTACAGGAGTTTCCGGACGCCGTTATTCTAGGAGTAGATGTGAAATCTCTACTCGGAGATGCGGAGGTATCGTCACTCGAGACCGGAGTACCGGTCCAGAAGGGTCATAACTTTTGATCCGACCGTTGGATTTCCCTTAAAAGTTTACAGGAGTTTCCGGACGCCGTTTTCCTTGGAGTGGATGTGGAATCACTTCTCTATGATGCGGAGGTTTCGTCGCTCGAGACCGGAGTACTGGTCCGAAAGGGCCATAACTTTTGATCCGGCCGTTGGATCTCCCTCAAATTTTTACTGGACTTTCCGGACACTATTTTCCTAGGAGTAGATGTGGAATCGCTACTCGATGATGCGGAGGTATCGTCGCTCGAGACTAGAGTACCTGTTCGAAAGGGCCGTCACTTTGGATCCGATCGTTGGATGTCCCTCAAAATTTTACAGGTGTTTCCGGACCACGTTTTCCTAGGAGTAGATGTGGAATCGCTACTCGGTGATGCGGAGGTATCGTCGCTCGAGACCACAGTACCGGTTTGAAAGGGCCATAACTTTTCATTTAACCGTTTGATCTCCGTCACATATTTACAAGAGTTTCCGGACGCCGTTTATCTAGGAGTAGATGTGGAATCCCAACTCGGAGATGCGGAGGTATCGTCGCTCGAAACTAGTGTACCGGTCCGAAAGAGCCATCACTTTGGATCAGACCGTTGGATCTCCATCAAATTTTTACAGGAGTTTCCCGACGCTGTTTTCCTAGGAGTAGATGTGGAATCCCAACTCGGAGATGCGGAGGTATCATCACTCGAGACTAGAGTACCGTTTCGACAGGGCCATGACTTTGGATCCGACCGTTGGATCTCCCTCAAAATTTTACAGGAGTTTCAGAACGCCGTGTTCCTAGGAGTAGATGTGGAATCGCTACACGATGATGCGGAGGTTTCGTCACTCGAGACTAGAGTACGGGTTTGAAAGGGCCATAACTTTTGATCCGACCGTTGGATCTCCGTCACATATTTACAGGAGTTTCCGGACGCCGTTTATCTAGGAGTAGATGTGGAATTGCTACTCGCGGAGGTATCGTCGCTCGAGACCGGAGTACCGATTCGAAAGAGCCATCACTTTTGATCCGACCGTTGGATCTCTCTCACATATTTACAGGAGTTTCCGGACGCCTTTTATTTATGAGTAGATAAGGAATCGCTACTCGATGATGCGAAGGGATCGTTGTTCGAGACTAGAGTACAGGTTTGAAAGGGCCATAACTTTTGATCCAACTGTTGGATACAGGAGTTTCCGGACGCCGTTTTCCTAGGAGTAGACATGGAATCGCTACTCGGTGATGTGGAGGTACCGTCGCCTGAGACCAGAGTACCCGTTCGAAAGGGCCATGACTTTTGATCTGCCGTTGGATCTCCCTCAAAATTTTACAGGAGTTTCCAGACGCCGTTTTCCTAGGAGTAGATGTGGAATCGCTACTCGGTGAGGCGGAGGTATCGTCGCCGCGACTAGAGTACCCGTTCGAAAGGGCCATTACTTTTGATCCGACCGTTGGACATCCCTTAAAATTTTACAGGAGTTTCCGGACACCATTTTCCTAGGAGTAGATGTGGAATCGCTACTCGCTGATGCGGAGGTATCGTCGCCGCGACCAGAGTACCCGTTCGAAAGGGCCATTACTTTTTATCCGACCGTTGGATCTCCCTTAAAATTTTATAGAAGTTTCCGGACACCATTTTCCTAGGAGTAGATGTGGAATCGCTACTCGCTGATGCGGAGGTATCGTCGCTCAAGACCGGAGTACGGGTTCGAAAGGGCCATAACTTTTGATCCGACCGTTGGATATCCCTCAAAATTTTACAGGAGTTTCCGGACGCCGTTTTCCTAGGAGTACATATGGAATCGTTACTCGGTGATGCGGAGGTATCCTCGTCCGCGACCAGAGTACCCGTTTGAAAGGGCCATGACTTTTGATCCGACCGTTGGATCTCCATCAAAATATTACAGGAGTTTCCGGACACCGTTTTTCTAGGAGTACATGTGGAATCGCTCCTCGGTGATGCGGAGGTATCCTCACCCGCGACCAGAGTACCCGTTTGAAAGGGCCATGACTTTTGATCCGACGGTTGGATCTCCATCAAAATTTTACACGAGTTTTTCCGGACGCCGTTTATCTAGGAGTAGATGTGGAGTCCCAACTCAGAGATGCGGAGGTATCGTCGCTCCAGACCGGAGTACCGGTTCGAAAAGGCCATAACTTTGGACCCGACCGTTGGATCTCCATCAAATGTTTACAGGAGTTTCCCGACGCCGTTTCCCTAGAAGTAGATGTGGAATACCATTTCGGAGATGCGGAGGTAATGTCACTCGAGACCAGAGTACCGGTTCGAAAGGGCCATAACTTTTGATCCGACCGTTGGATCTCCCTCAAAATTTTACAGGAGTTTCCGAACGCCGTGTTCCTAGGAGTAGATGTGGAATCGCTACACGATGATGCAGAGGTTTCGTCACTCGAGACTAGAGTACGGGTTTGAAAGGGCCATAACTTTTGATCCGACCGTTGGATCTCCGTCACATATATACAGGAGTTTCCGGACGCCGTTTATCTAGGAGTAGATGTGGAATTGCTACTCGCGGAGGTATTGTCGCTCGAGACCGGAGTACCGATTCGAAAGAGCCATCACTTTTGATCCGACCGTTGGATCTCTGTCACATATTTACAGGAGTTTTCGGACGCCTTTTATTTAGGAGTAGATAAGGAATCGCTACTCGATGATGCGAAGGGATCGTTGTTCGAGACTAGAGTACAGGTTCGAAAGGGCCATAACTTTTGATCCAACTGTTGGATACAGGAGTTTCTGGACACCGTTTTCCTAGGAGTAGACATGGAATCGCTACTCGGTGATGTGGAGGTACCGTCGCCTGAGACCACAGTACCGGTTCGAAAGGGCCATAACTTTTGATCCGACCGGGGGATCTCCCTCAAAATTTTACAGGAGTTTCCGGACACCATTTCCCTAGGAGAAGATGTGGAATCGCTACCCGATGATGCGGAGGTATCGTCACTCCAGAGCGGAGTACGGGTTCGAAAGGGCCATAACTTTCGATGCGACCGTTGGATCTCCCTCAAAATTTTACAGTAGTTTCCGGACGCCGTTTTCCTAGGAGTAGATGTGGAATTGCTACTCGGTAATGCGGAGGTATTGTCGGCCGCGGCCAGAGTACCCGTTCGACAGGCCATAACTTTTGATCCGACCGGGGGATCTCCCTCAAAATTTTACAGGAGTTTCCGGACGCCGTTTTCCTAGGAGTAGACATGGAATCGCTACTCGGTGATGTGGAGGTACCGTCGCCTGAGACCAGAGTACCCGTTCGAAAGGGCCATGACTTTTGATCTGCCGTTGGATCTCCCTCAAAATTTTACAGGAGTTTCCAGACGCCGTTTTCCTAGGAGTAGATATGGAATCGCTACTCGGTGAGGCGGAGGTATCGTCGCCGCGACCAGAGTACCCGTTCGAAAGGGCCATTACTTTTGATCCGACCGTTGGATATCCCTTAAAATTTTACAGGAGTTTCCGGACACCATTTTCCTAGGAGTAGATGTGGAATCGCTACTTGCTGATGCGGACGTATCGTCGCCGCGACCAAAGTACCCGTTCGAAAGGGCCATAACTTTTGATCCGACCGTTGGATATCCCTCAAAATTTTACAGGAGTTTCCGGACGCTGTTTTCCTAGGAGTACATGTGGAATCGCTACTCGGTGATGCGGAGGTATCCTCGTCCGCGACCAGAGTACCCGTTTGAAAGGGCCATGACTTTTGATCCGACCGTTGGATCTCCATCAAAATTTTGTAGGAGTTTCCGGACACCGTATTCCTAGGAGTAAATGTGGAATCGCTGCTCGGTGATGCGGAGGTATCCTCGCCCGCGACCAGAGTACCCGTTGGAAAGGGCCATGACTTTTGATCCGACCTTCGATCTCCCTCAAAATTTTACAGGTGTTTCCGGACGTTGTTTTCGTAGGAGTTGATGTGGAATCACTACTCGATGATGCGGAGGTATCGTCGGTCGAGACTAGAGTACCGGTTCGAAAGGGCCATAACTTTTGATCCGACCGTTGGATCTTGCTCAAAAGTTTACAGGAGATTCCGGACGCCGTTTTCCTAGGGTTAGATGCGGAATCGCTAGTCGATGATGCGGAGGTATCGTCGCTAGAGACTAGAGTACGGGTTCGAAAGGGCCATAACTTTGGATCCGACCGTTGGATCTCCCTCAAAATTTTACAGCAGCTTCCGGACGCAGTTTTCCTAGGAGTAGATGTGGAATTGCTACTCAATGAGGCGGAGGTATCGTCGCCCGCGACCAGAGTACCCGTTCGAACAGCCATAACTTTTGATCCGACCGTTGGATCTCCATCAAAATTTTACAGGAGTTTCCGGACGCCGTTTTCCTAGGAGTAGATGTGGAATCGCTACTCGGTGATGCGGAGGTATCGTCACCCTCGACCAGAGTACCCGTTTGAAACGGCCATAGCTTTTGATCCGAGCGTTGGACAGGAGTTTCCGGACGCTGTTTTCCTAGGAGTAGATGTGGAATCGCTACTTGGTGATGCGGATGTATCGTCGCCCGCGACCAGAGTACCCGTTCGAAAGGGCCATTACTTTTGATCCGACCGTTGGATCTCCCTCAAAATTTTACATGAGTTCCCGGACGCCGTTTTCCCTAGAGTAGATGTGGAATCGCTACTCGGTGATGCGGATGTATCGTCGTTTGAGACCACAATATCGGTTCGAAAGGGCCATAACATTTGAGCGGACCATTGGATCTCCATCAATTTTTTAAAGGAGTTTTCAGACGCCGTTTTCCAAGGAGTAGATGTGGAATCGCTACTCGATGATGCGGAGGTATCGTCGCCCGCGATCAGAGTACCTGTTTGAAATGGCCATAACTTTTGATCCGACCATTGGATCTCAGTCAAAATTTTATAGGATTTTCCGGACGCCGTTTTCCTAGGAGTAGATGTGGAATCGCTACTCGATGATGCGGAGGTATCGTCGCCCGCGACCAGAGTACCCGTTCGAAATGGCCATAACTTTTGATCCGACCGTTGGATCTCCGTCAAAATTTTACAGGATTTTCCGGACGCCGTTTTCCTAGGAGTAGATGTGGAATCGCTACTCGATGATGCGGAGGTATCGTCGCCCGCGACCAGAGTACCCGTTCGAAACGGCCATAGCTTTTGATCCGACCGTTGGACAGGAGTTTCCGGACGCTGTTTTCCTAGGGGTAGATGTGGAATCGCTACTTGGTGATGCGGAGGTATCGTCGCTCGAGACTAGAGTACGGGTTCGAAAGGGCCATAACTTTGGATCCGACAATTGGATCTCCCTCAAAATTTTACAGCAGCTTCCGGACGCAGTTTTCCTAGGAGTAGATGTGGAATCGCTTCTCGATGATGCGGAGGGATCGTCGCTCGAGACTAGAGTACCGGTTCGAAATGGCCATAACTTTTGATCCGACCATTGGATCTCCATCAAATATTTACAGGAGTTTTTCCGGAAGCCGTTTACCTAGGAGTAGATGTGGAGTCCCAACTCGGAGATGCGGAGGTATCGTCGCTCCAGACCGGAGTACCGGTTCGAAAAGGCCATAACTTTGGACCCGACCATTGGATCTCACTCAAAATTTTACAGGGGTTTCCGGACATCGTTTTCCTAGGAGTAGATGTGGAATCGCTACTCGGTGATGCGAAGGTATCGTCGCCCGCGACCAGAGTACACGTTCGAAAGGGCCATTACTTTTGATCCGACAGTTGGATCTCCCTTAAAATTTTACAAGTGTTTCCGAACGCCGTTTTGCTAGGAGTAGATGTGGAATCGCTACTCGGTATTGGGGAGGTATCGTCACCCGCGACCAGAGTACCCGTTCGAAAGGGCCATAACTTTTGATTCGACCGTTGGATCTCCTTCAAAATTTTACAAGAGTTTCCGGACAACGTTTTCCTAGGAGTAGATGTGGACTCGCTACTCGGTGATGCGGAGGTATCATAGCCCGAGACCAGAGTACACGTTCGAAAGGGCCATAACTTTTGATCCGACAGTTGGATCTCCCTCAAAATTTTACAAGTGTTTCCAGACGCTATTTTCCTAGGAGTAGATATGGAATCGCTACTCGGTAATGGGGAGGTATAGTCACCCGCGACCAGAGTACCCGTTCGAAAGGGCCAAAACTTTTGATCCGACCGTTGGATCTCCTTCAAAATTTTACAGGAGTTTCCGAACAACGTTTTCCTAGGAGCAGATGTGGAATCGCTACTCGGCGATGCGGACGTATCGTCGCCTACGACCATAGTACCCGTTCGAAAGGGCCATAACTTTTGATCCGACCGTTGGATCTCCCTCAAAATTTTGCATGAGTTTCCGGACGCCGTTTTCCTAGGAGTAGATGTGGAATCGCTACTCGGTGATGCGGAGGTATCGTCGCCCGCGACTAGAGTACCCGTTCGAAAGGGCCATAACTTTTGATCCGACCGTTGGATCTCCATCAAATTTTTACAGGAGTTTTCATACGCCGTTTTCCTAGGAGTAGATGTGGAATCCCAACTCGGAGATGGGGTGGTATCGTCGCCCGAGACTGGAGTACCGGTTCCAAAGGGCCAAAACTTTTGATCCAACCGTTAGATCTCCCTCAAAATTTTACAGGAGTTTCTGGACGCCGTTTTCCCTGGAGTAGATGTGGAATCGCTACTCGGTGAGGTGGAGGTATCGTTGCCCGCGACGAGAGTACCCGTTCGAAAGGGCCATAACTTTTGATCCGACGGTTGGATCTCCCTCAAAATTTTACAAGAGTTTCCGGACGCTGTTTTCCTAGGAGTAGATGTGGAATCGCTACTCGGTGACGCGGAGGTATCGTCGTCTGAGACCACAGTACCCGTTCGAAAGGGCCATAACTTTTGATCCGACCGTTGCATCTCCCTCAAAATTTTACAGGAATTTCCGGACGCTGTTTTCGTAGGAGTAGATGTGGAATCGCTACTCGATGATGCGGAGGTATCTTCGCTCGAGACCACAGTACCGGTTCGAAAGGGCCATAAGTTTGATCCGACCGTTGGATCTCCCTCAAAATTTTACAGGTGTTTCCGGACGCTGTTTTCGTAGAAGTAGATGTGGAATCGCTACTCGGTGATGGGAAGGTATCGTCACCCACGACCAGAGTACCGGTTTGAAAGGGCCATAACTTTTGGATCCGACCGTTGGATCTCCTTCAAAATTTTACAGGAGTTTCTGGACGCCGTTTTCCTAGGAGTAGATGTGGAATCGCTACTCGGTGATATGGACGTATCGTCGCTCACGACCAGAGTACCCGTTCGAAAGGGCCATAACTTTTGATCCGACCGTTGGATCTCCATCAAATTTTTACAGCAGTTTCCAAACGCCGTTTTCCTAGGAGTAGATGTGGAATCCCAACCCGGAGATGGGAGGTATCGTCGCCCGAGACCGGAGTACTAGTTCCAAAGGGCCATAACTTTTGATCCGATCGTTGGATCTCCCTCAAAATTTTACAGGAGTTTCCGGACGCCGTTTTCCCTGTAGTGGATGTGGAATCGCTACTCGGTGATGCGGAGGTATCGTCGCTCGATACTGGAGTACGGGTTCGAAAGGGCCATTACTTTGGATCCGACCATTGGATCTCCCTCAAAATTTTACAGGAGTTTCCGGACGCCGTTTTTGAAGTAGTAGATGTGGAATCGCTACTCGGTGATGCGGAGGTATCGTCGCCCACGACCAGAGTACCCGTTTGAAAGGGCCATAACTTTTGATCAGACCGTTGGATCTCCCTCAAAATTTTACATAAGTTTCCAGACGCCGTTTTCCTAGAGTGGATGTGGAATCGCTAGTCGGTGATGCGGAGGTATCGTCGCTCGAGACTGGAGTATGGGTTCGAAAGGGCCATTACTTTGGATCCGAGCATTGGATCTCCCTCAAAATTTTACAGGAGTTTCCGGACGCCGTTTTCGAAGGAGTATATGTGGAATCGCTACACGGTGATGCGGAGGTATCGTCGCCCCCGACCAGAGTACCCATTTGAAAGGGCCATAACTTTTGATCCGACCGTTGGATCTCCCTCAAAATTTTACAGGAGTTTCAAGACGCCGTTTTCCTAGGAGTAGATGTGGAATCGCAACTCGATGATGTGGAGGTATCGTCGCTCGAGAATAGAGTCCGGGTTCGAAAGGGACATAACTTTGGATTCGACCTTTGAATCCGACCGTTCGATCCCCCTCAAAATTTTACAGGAGTTTCCGGACGCTTTTTTCCTATGAGTAGAAGTGAAATCGCTACTCGATGATTCGAAGGTATCGTCGCTCGAGACCAAAGTACCGGTTCGAAAGGGCCATAACTTTTGATCCGACCGTTGGATCTCCCACAAAATTTTACAGGAGTTTCCGGATGCCGTTTTCCTAGGAGTAGATGTGGAATCGCTACTCGGTAATGCGGAGGTATCGTCGCCCGCGACCAGAGTACCCGTTCGAAAAGGCCATAACTTTTGATCCGACCGTTGGATCTCCCTCAAAATTTTACAGGAGTTTCCGGACGCCGTTTTCGAAGGAGTATATGTGGAATCGCTACTCGGTGATGCGGAGGTATCGTCGCCCCCGACCAGAGTACCCATTTGAAAGGGCCATAACTTTTGATCCGACCGTTGGATCTCCCTCAAAATTTTACAGGAGTTTCCAGACGCCGTTTTCCTAGGAGTAAATGTGGAATCGCAACTCGATGATGTGGAGGTATCATCACTCGACAATAGAGTCCGGGTTCGAAAGGGACATAACTTTGGATCCGACCTTTGAATCCGACCGTTCGATCCCCCTCAAAATTTTACAGGAGTTTCCGGACGCTTTTTTCCTATGAGTAGATGTGGAATCGCTACTCGGTGATGGGGAGGTATCGTCACCCACGACCAGAGTACCGGTTCGAAAGGGCCATAACTTTTGGATCCGACCGTTGGATCTCCTTCAAAATTTTACAGGAGTTTCCGGACGCCGTTTTCCTAGGAGTAGATGTGGAATCGCTACTCGGTGATATGGACGTATCGTCGCTCACGACCATAGTACCCGTTCGAAAGGGCCATAACTTTTGATCCGACCGTTGGATCTCCATTAAATTTTTATAGGAGTTTCCAAACGCCGTTTTCCTAGGAGTAGATGTGGAATCCCAACCCGGAGATGGGGAGGTATCGTCGCCCGAGACCGGAGTACTAGTTCCAAAGGGCCATAACTTTTGATCCGACCGTTGGATCTCCCTCAAAATTTTACAGGAGTTTCCGGACGCCGTTTTCCCTGTAGTGGATGTGGAATCGCTACTCGGTGATGCGGAGGTATCGTCGCTCGATACTGGAGTACGGGTTCGAAAGGGCC
>Ga0325403_1002685_pt1 | contig 15862 bp, 6 predicted proteins | sample PopdelMetagenome_19_FD_205665 | JGI IMG/M metagenome (GOLD analysis project Ga0325403, IMG submission 205665) | Populus deltoides microbial communities from Bellville, Georgia, United States - Xylem-PdKOR-R4 | ecosystem: Host-associated > Plants > Phyllosphere > Stem > Wood/Secondary xylem...
TATTTGACTAACTTTTATTGGCCGTGTTATTTACTAGGATACACCGGTACGATCATGCTCAAAAACGGTAAATTATCCGAATTAATCGCTGAACTTCAGGTGCTTTTATTATTGCTTTACTATCATCATTATCATTATTGTTTGTTTTAAAGAATCATATAGTTTCTTTTTGTTTTGATCAGATAGGTTGTAGCTTAGTTAGATTGGCCTTGTATTTGTTTGTTGAAAATGACTGGGGGTTTGAATTTTATTTTCCTTCTTGAAAATAAAATTGATTTCTATATAATTAAATGCGTATTTGTGTTTGTTAGAGCTTGGTGAAGGGGATGGAAAAATCCGGGGAAAAATCTGATGGTGATTCTGACTACTCTGATGCCATTGCCCAACAGGTAACAAAGATTCACAGTTTAATTCAAAGAGTGAATTATATAACAATACTTTGCATGTTGTTGCAAGTAATTTTCTGTTTTGAAATTCCTTACAGGTGCGTAGGTTGGCAATGGAAGTTCGGCAACTAGCCTCTGCACGGCAAATAACAGTTCTCAGTGGGAATTCTGGCCAAATGGGTATCCACTACTGTATTTTCTATTCAATGGTTCTTTCAACAGTTCTATTTCTCTCTCTCTTTTCCTTAAGTATAAAACCAGTACTAGGATATTTTTTCCTTGGCTTGCAAAATGTTGCACGTTAGACTTTTGGTACTAGAGATTAAGTATTCCTTTTATCATTTCTTATTGCGGCGTACTTTCTTATTGGGTTTTAATCCCTTCTACCTGGTACAGGTAACCTCACAGGTCTTATAGTTCCAGCTGCCACCCTGGGGGCATTGGGTTATGGTTACATGTGGTGGAAGGTATGTACTTAAATACCAATGCATTATCATGGGTTTCATTCTATCAGGATTTTTTTTCATATACTCAAAATTCATTCCTTTTTATTCATTTAGCAGCTCTAAGATGAAGCGAGGCACTTTCAGGATGCTGATTTTTTTTTTCCTTGTTAAAAACCAGGGTCTAAAATTCTCAGATCTTATGTACGTAACAAAGCGCAGTATGGCAAGTGCTGTTTCAAACTTGACCAAACATTTGGAGCAAGTATCCGAGGCTCTGTCTGTAAGTGCTGTTTTGTTGATGATTTCAATTATTTTTTTGGGGGAGGGGGTGCTAGAATGTGGCTAATGAGAAAAAGGTAAAGAGTATTTTGTGCTTCAATTAAGTTGGAAATGTACCAGTCCATCTCTGAAGAAATAAAAGTAGTATGCGATCAGCCAATTTCTACCAGTTACTAACAGTATTTGCTGTTGATTTTCCATTTATGCTGTTGATTTTATTTATTTATTATTCTTTTGTCAGACTGCCAAGACACATTTAACACAAAGAATACAACATTTGGATGATAAAATGGAGAGTCAAAAGGAGATCTCAAAGGCAATTCAAAATGATGTAAGCGAATATCTTTCTCTCTGCATGGGGTGTTTGTGTCTTACATCAAGATTTAGACCCTAGATTCACATTAAAACTGCTACAAAACATTAAACTGTGAATGAAGGACCAGGTTTATTCTTTTTGATTGACCTCATCATCAAATTTGTGATTCTTAGTTTTGGGAAACAGTATGAAGCTTCATACAGAATCATTTAAATGCAATAATTGAAATCCTGATTCTGGTTGGCTTTCTTATTAATTGATTCACCGATTGAAGGATTTGATCTCATTGAAGTTGTCTTTCAAGTAATAAACTTTATATTTTGTACATCTTAGGTGCTAAAAATCTAATTGCATGTAATTTTTTTTTTTTTGTTGATGAATAATATTATAGTGTGATATATTAGCCACATAGTTATCACTTAAAACTTATTACATCAGTCTCACTTTCTTCTTATTTTTATGATATTCTAGGTGATATTAGGTAATTGTGGAACAGTCTCTTGCATGCCAAAGATTTATCTGCAATATCATCCTAATGTGTCTTGATTTTTTATACAGGTCAATGCTGCCTCTGAAAATCTAACACTAATTGGTTCTGAGCTGTGGCAGTTGCAGTGTTTGGTATCTGGTCTGGTAGGTTTTGCCTAATGATAATTCCTTACTTCTTGTCTTTGCTAGCTCTTGCTTTCTTTGTCAATATATCTCTCAAATCCCCAAACTCACATTTCTGCACTCACCCCCATTAATCTTACTGAATTACCAAATAATTCAAGATGTGCTCTATGAAACTTCCTTATATGTTTTATTTTAATTTGAAATAGGAAAAGGAGAAAAAGTTAAATGATAGTGAAGGGATGAAATAGTCCAAATTTTTATTTTAATCCCGTACATTTGTCATTGTTTCTCTGTCCCTTAACTGAATTCATTATAATTTGTTTGTTTCTTTTTGCAGGATGGGAAGATAGGTTCATTGGAGGAGAAACAGGTAAAACATATACATTTTTCAATTTAAATTGAAAATCATATCTTCATACCATACATCCATGTGCTGCCAGCACTTCTAGAACATACTGATGCTTGCTTAACATCTGTCCTATGAATAGTTTGCAATGCTCTATTTGGTTTATTTATCCATTTTTATGAGTTGCAGGAAAATGAATATACAGTAGATACATAATACATTGGTATCGAGTTTTGTGTCAAAGATCTTTGAATGAATTTTTGGTTATGTTGAGGTTTAGTTGTCATAAACATCGAACACTTTTTTGTGATATTCTTCCTGTTTACTCAAGGAATTGAAGAGTAGTTCAGAGACCCTATTTTGAGCATCTGGGATCCTTAACCGAAATTATGTAAAGTTTTTGTGGATGAACAAACCTTTTCTTGTTCCAAATTCCTGTTGAGAGTTGAAAGTAATAATCTTTGAGTTGTGAGTGCTCTGATAGTCAGATGAATACTTGAATTTTCTTTTGCAATACTGTTGTCATCATGTGCTTGTTCCTTAATATTGAAGTTAACTAAAAGCTGAGTGTTCTCTTAATCTTTTTATTGTTTATTTTTAGATGACTATAGTGGAATTCCTTTTATAGTTGCTTATGATAAATTGGTCACTTCCTAAGAATACATCTGTGAGAGTACTCACCAGTGTTTTATGCCTTGCAATTGCATAAGTGAGTGATCTTGTTGTTTGATCTCCTTTTTGTATTCTTGCTGATGTACTGATCCAATTTTATGGTGACAGGATATTGCAAATATGGGTGTGATGTACTTGTGCAACTTTGTTGGTGGCAAAAAAGCAAAAATGCCTAAAGCTCTGGAGGTTGGATATAGCATTTAATGCAGTTTTTTTTTAATGCATCTGATTTTCATATAGAAATTTTTAGCGGGCATTATAACTAAATGGTATTGCTTACTTGAATTATCACATTGTAAAATGAAGCTCTCACCACCATCCTGAAGTGGAGATTTTGGACAGAGGACAGTATTAGTTTTCATTTACCTGTCTTGTTGAGCCTTTAGACCTCATATAAGCTAGGGATTTTTTCTCTACACGACCAAAAAAACACACACCATCATTGAAGCAACGATGGATAATTTTCCTTGCTGAACTTTTCTTCTCAACTATCTTCCGACCCTGCTTCTTTTCCATATTACTCATTCTCTGACTCAGTGTCTTTTACTATTCTCCCACTATCAAAGTCCTGTTTTATATCTAACTTCAGATTATTGACCTGAATATTTGTTTCTACATCTTGCAGGATCAGCTTAAACCTTCAGGGAGAACTCGTGCCTCACTCACATACTCTGAAGTCCCAAGTTTGACGGTATCTTTCTTATATAATGAATTTAATTTTAATTTGTGATTTGGTTCTCTCTCGCTTGCACACACGTGTGTCCTAATACCCTGATACAGATTAGCTGAAGTTAGACATGCAGCTTTGCTGCAAATTTACAGTTTGATCCTTTAGCCACCACATGCAAACTTATCCCCAATGGGCTGGGCACTGTCATTTTAATACACAATCATGTCCCATTAAACCAGTCTTGAATCCCAGAAAATATGAATGGGAGAGAATGCAAACAAATGTAAAATGTATGCTGCATGTCTGGTTTATGGATTGCTTTGACCCGGCCCATTTCTGCTTCCTGGTCTGTCAGTACTGCTTATTGCAGGTAACGGGAAATCTTGATGCTCAAAACATTGAGGATTTGGGGTGAAAATGTTAGGTGACAATAAAATGCTTTGTGTTCACCGAGTATAGTCTGAACTCGAATTTGATGGCTCTCCTTTTCCTGACAGGGTCTAAAGGAGCTTGCAGATGATATATCTCAAACTTTCAGCAAGCCAGCAACTGATGCTACTTTGCAAGATGGAACTCATAATCTGGAAGACCAGCTAAGAACCCCACGTAATGATCAACCAAGAGCTCTTCTCAGGTTTGTATTCCATCATTTTCTAACTTCATTGCTATTCATCTGCCAGAGAAGATGGTGCTTGTGCATATAACAGTTAATTGGGAACAGTTTCTTTGTTGCCGACAGAACAATCAGTTATTTATTATTATTTTTCTTATTTATCTGAAAGGGAAAATCATATTAATCATATTCTGTGCTCGTTAACCAGTGAGTAAAACTTTTAGGGTGGGTCTGTTTCCACAACCAAAATCTAAATTTACATGAGACCATTAACAAGTTGTTTGTAAGGTGAATAATTAATTGATTTTTATATCAAATTTGGACAATTCCAATGATATCTATTGAATTTGAATTCGAAGAATTTGATGTTTCAAATTGAATTGCACCCAAACTTTATTGCTGTTACCTCCCTCCCCCTGCTTTCTTCTTACAAGTTGTGATGGTGAGGGATCTCCTTTAGTTTTTTTCTTTCTTGAAGCAATCTAAGTCCAATAACTACTTTGATATTAGGCATTGTCTTACAAATATTTTGTTCTTCTGTGGCCTTCAATCTCCCATCTGGTCACCATCATTGCTGGAATTCAAGTGTTGGAAGTGTTGGACCACTCTGTTTTGGACTTGGTGAGCTTTTGTATATGGAGTGCTAAAAGAAATGAACTTAATGGCAAGGCTTTAGGTTGGTGTTAAAAAAATAAGGGTGCTATTGCTGGTGATGGCTGCAGAACTCTAGTGCTACAAAAATTGCTTTGGCATCGGTCATGTCAGTTAAATATTCCAATTCTTCTGGTGTTACTGCTGAGTAATTAATTTGACTTTTTGCAGAAAGGGTGGGTTAGTGTGGCTTTTTGCAGAGAGGGATGAATGAGGAGTGACCCCAGGAGAAGATAGTGTTTGGATGCTTAGCTAGAAAGAATGTAGAAAGATAATGTGGGTCGCATTGATATTTTTCCTTGGATTAGAGTTTGATGATGTGGAGATAGAACTTCTATTGGTAATTGATAAGCTTTCCTTGAACCAAATTTGTGTTCTTGGTTCCCAAGTCATTGACCAGTATACCACATTTCATAATTTGGTAGCACACCCTGTTTCCTTATTCCGCTTTTTGTTAGCTTGGGAAACGATGGAATCTGAGATTTGAGTATATGCAATAAAGATAGAAAGCTTTTGTTAACGGATTAGGGGTCCTTCTAGGATGGTTGGTGATTAAGCTTTGGGTCATCTCTCACACTGAGCTGGTGCTTTCTGGTAGGAAAGGTGGTGATAAAGTTTCTAGGTTCTGTTGATTTAACTTGTTGCTCACAATTATTTGTTTCTCTGAAATATAATGTTGAAATGCCGATGCCCTCTTTTCTTTTTCCTGTTCTGACATGCAATTATGTTGCTTACTCATGGCTTAACATTTGCAGGTTTAATTCTGCCAGGTGTTGATTGCAATGCCCTAAACACAATCATCACCAAACCGCATCTCTGCAACAGTCTCGTTGATTATTTTATGTACAAATAAAGGAGATTTTTAACCACACTGAGGAACAATCTCGGAAATGGTGGTTGATTTCTTATAGTAGATTACCCCAGCAGGTTCCTATTTGACTGTCCACGATGCCCTGCTTTAGAAATTCAATAAGACATGCAATCTGTTTGTATTACAACGTTTCATTTTACCAGTATTGTTTAATGGTTGCAAGTGTTATGGCAACTACCCGTAGTCCTGTAAAGTATAAAAAATTTTGGTTTTAAACCGACACTTATAGTCAAAATTGGCTTGTTATGATGATTTTATTTTTTATTTTTTGGAACATAAGAATTATGTGTTTCTTTAGAAATGTTAAGTGCGAATGTGTTTGTGTTTCTTGAAAGTGTTTTGGCATTCCAGGGATGTGTGATTTTCTCGGTCAGTTTTTTTGCTGCTTTCACCGGTTGGTTACTAAAAATAAGCCCTCCAACTTCTCAGTTTTATTTATCGAGGCCAAGCCTTTAATTCCTAACAATTGATTCGATATAGTTTAGTTTGGCTACAAACTTGGATGTGTAATTGTATAATTTAGTTTTGCTCAACTGTGAATAGAGTGTTTTGGTGCCATGGATGAAGAATGAAAAGAGCAGTCTTGTTCTTAATAAGATTTTGCTTCATGTTCACAATAATTGATCATGAAAATAGGAAGTGTATTATTTTCATTATAGATGAGATACTTAAAGACTGTTGGAGGGAGGAGAGGGTATCTACATTTATTTGTAAGAGCAATTTATGGTACTTTATTCACGGACTAGTTAGCTGCATTGCCTCATGCAAGGAAGAGGCAGAAAGAAGTTGGAATCTCTAGTTAATGGAAACGAGAAGGCATGCTCAAGGCTCCATTCCAAAGAGATTGCTCCATTCCACTGTATGGTGGCAATGTATTTGTCTCTCCTTGCTCTGAACACAAGAACGGATCCTCGTTTGAAGTGCCTGTGTGAGGAATGGGGCTGAGTCCATCATAGAATGCCTCCCCAGCATTGCTGTTGCCATCATGCGGGTTTTTCGAATCGTTTTCTTCAATTTCTTCGGAGGTGGTATTCAAGTTCTTCTCCACAAGCTCTTTGAATATTGAAGATTTAAAGAGGAGGCTAAGGGCAGTCGAGGAGGATGACCTGGTGAGGGGGCTAACGGGAAGCGTCTTCCTGTGAAAAATGTCCTCGTTTTTAGGGGTGTTTAAATTATCCATTAAAGAAGGGTCTATCTGGAGAACGGATAGCTGGGTTGGTTTCTCGCTCGGAAGGTGATTGGAGAAGGTTGCCATCGGCAGGGGGTCTGAAGCTGGCTTCGATTCTTGAGGTTGAGGTGCAGGAAGACTGGCTTCTGGCTTCAGCCATCTGATGTATGTGCTTAAATCGAAATTGGTTACAGCATTGATCCCTCTGTATTCAATGGCTGCTATATCATAGGCATGAGCAGCTTCCTCTTGAGTACCTACAATAGGAAACAGATCTTGTATTTAGCTGCAAGGACGTCCGCTCAGATTAGATTGCACCAGCCAAATGCTTCATCAATGCCATCTTTTAAAGATTATATTTTTGTTTTTCATGTTTCATAAAAAAAAAAAAAAAACCAACGTTTCAGGTTATTAACTCACTGTACGTGCCAAGATAAAGGTACTTGTTTCCAAACACTCTCCCTATCCTTGCTTCCCATCTCCCATTGTGATGGTGCCTGAAATTTCAAAGAAAGCGGCCACCTGCCTCCGAGTTAACCGGTGCATGCATGCATAATTCCTTCAGATTAGTAAGCAGAAAAGGGTGTTGCGCTTACCTAGCAACTCCTCTGTATTTGGATACACCTCTTGAAAACCCACTGCTTCTCCTATAAACAAAAACTATACTCTCTTAATTCTTCTGATTATACCCCAAAGTTCTTATGTATAATTGGTGAGAATGCTCAAGAACAAACCTTCTCAAGGAGGCTAGATATTCTTCTTTGGTTACCGTTTTCATTATTTCAATCTCTTTCTCGTAGTCAGACGCCTATAACAAATTGATGGTCACACAGAATTCAACTTAACATTGAAAGATAATTGTCTCGGCTCCATAAATATATTAGCAAGTATCAAATAAGAAATTCTCATAAAAAATAATTATTTTTTTTATCAGATAGACTGCAGTAATCTTTACCGGAAAATTTGTGAAAGTTGACGTTCCCCAGTACTTGAGAGCAGCTAAATCATATGCTCTTGCAGCGGATTCTTCTTCATCATAAGCTCCTGTTGCATTTGCAGATGTTCTCAAAGGTTAGTTGGCTTTCTTCTTTCTTTGTTAATCAGTTTTCTCTAGAGCAAATTAATTGAGATTGGTTTCAACCAGAAAGCGAAGTGCTCACCAAGATAAACTTCCCCGAGCAAAATGAAGTTGATATGCACACAGATGAAAAGGCCGATCGTGAGTAATCAAGTACGTTAAGTATCTGAGGCACAGACGGTGAAGCAGATTTAACAAGCCAAGAAGGCTTGGAAACTACGTACGTACCTTGTTTACCCTTCTTTCTCTGTGTTGGATTCCAAGTTCCTTTATCCCATAAATGAGCTTCAAATCGTCCGGTCCAACGGTGCCTGTAGTAAATAATTAGGCACATGAATACACATGTTTAGCTTCTAATTAACAACTAGTCAAGCAAACGAGAAACATAATTGCATTGATAATGATATGTAGAAAAAACCATGAACATGATCCTAGCTTGCTATATCAAATTAAACCTGCTAACTCCCCGAAATCTTGAACTTCTCTTGACAGTAGTGGCAACAGCTGCAGTTCGATCACCAAGTGACTGTTGCTGCTGCTGCTGGTCACTTTGTTGATCATTAATATTGCAGCTTAATGCAAATGTGGAAGGGTCTCTTCGTCGTCTTTTAATACACTTACCAGTCTCCCCGGCTCTCCTTTCTTCTTCTATCATGCACAAGCGACGCCTTCCTAGGCTTATCTGATCGCCAGTATTCCTTGTCATCTCCATTTTTGTCTAAATGACTCTCCAGGGAATATAGAAAGTGACAAGACCAGACCAGACCAAAAGCTATTAATATGTTTGCTTGACGTTTACAAAACTAATTATGCAAGTATTGTAACAACTGCTTATAAATATGCTTCAGCAGTGCCCAACCAGACAGAATTGTCGATGTTCACGATATCATCTGCGACAAACTCCCTTTGTCTGCACTCTCATTATAATAAGGTGCTAGCTAAGACTACACGGTTACAGGGTATCACGAAAATTATTTCCAGATCCTTGCGCATACACCGAACCATTATATTCTTCGGTATCATCAAATTTCAAAAATTTGACAGGATTTCTTTGCTGTAGTATTCGAAATTAGATCCGTTATATACGATTGTGCTCAAGTTTAACAGCATCTTTAATTATTCATTAATTACTAACTTAATTACTGGAAAATGATCAGAAATGCATTGAATTTAAGCTAAAGCCCGGGTTTAATTACCACAGTTTTCAGTTTCATAGCTTGCAGTAGTTTTAAGGAAATTAATAGCTACTATTGTACTTGTAACCAAAAGAGAAAATAAAATGCACTGTTGAAATCCTTGGAGGATTAAAGTTGACGGATTTAATAATACTAAGAGCTTGGACAAAAATGAATTTGGCTTTACTTGTAGAGAAGCTTCCAAAATGCCTTACAGATTTTTGTTTTCTGCGATGCAAACCTGACAAGTGCACAATTACATGACAAACACCGCATTCTCGTCGTTCGTCTTCTTTTTTTTACTTCAGCTTGTTCATTCATTCATGGGATTCTTCGTCAACTTATTGGTCATGTTTTCAGACTTGTTTTGGCTCTGTCTCGTATTCTTACTTAAATTATGGCCCGGTGTTTTCCATGAAATCCAACCCTTTATATATATATATATACTTTCAAATAAATAATTAATAGTACATTCTATTTTTTTATATAAAAAAATACAGTGATAGGGATAAATAAAATCGGAGCAAATCAATACCAATAATAATTAAGCACATACCAACTTCTTCATCTTATTTGTTTTTATACAAGACACACCAATTCATCAATACACACACAAGAGTTTTATATACATAATTCGACAAAGAAACCCTTACATTAATTGTCATGAATGTGAAGGCCATGGATGATCACATTTTGTACAAATTAAATTGGATAGTAATACTAGCACCATAAGCAATATGCACCATTGGCTCCCCTGCCACCAATGGTTTCGTTACTAGCAAGTAGCTATCATGAGCTGCAACCATCAAATCTACAGGCTAACACCCTCGAGAGCCGCGCGCTAGGTCTAGCTTGCTGGCCTGGCAGCGTCACGCCAAGCTATTAGACCTGACAGCTACTGTGAGCTCATCAACAATTAGGTCTAGGAGCGCCAAACCTAGCAAGAGTTAAGTCTGGCTTTAATTTAGCCAGTGTCAGACCACATTTTGATTGGGGCACATTTGATGCTAGCACGTGCCAGTCCAACACGCCTTAAAAATCAAGAAAATTATACCTGTATAGTTTTATTAATCAGGTATTTTTTAAAAAAATATAATGATAAAAATATACTAATCCGGTATCTAAACTCTCTTAATTCTCCTCTCTATTTTTATGGTACGTATAGCTAAATTTTAGAGGTCTTGTGTCTGGATAATTTCTTGAATTATTACGTACGATGGTTATGGCACTATTTGGTGTCCAGTTACATCGTCGCAGGTTGACAAGTATTGATATCTCAAAGAAGCCTCCACAAGCTAGAGCTCGAATAAAAGCCTTTTTTTAAAAGAAGCGTAGAATATAATCTTTTTATAAATTATTTTTTATTTAAAAATATATTTAAATAATTTTTTTTTATTTTTTTCAACACCACATTAAAATGATAAAAAAAAAACTCAAAAAAATATTAATTTAAAACTAGAAAATAAATAAAAACACAGCTGAACGGTAAAGTTAAATAATCACTAAAATGGCATTGGAATGAGTAATTCTTGCAATTATTGCAAGTATCACAACACATAATAATACTAATAATAATATTTGCGATCATTATTTTTACATATAATATGCAACATTAAAGTTTTGTACATGCAATAACCTTTGGCATCTTCATTATGGCAATGTTGCAACAATAATAGGATATTTCCCCCAATGTATTATTACAAATGAATATACAGCACACGACTGTAAATACTATTTTTATGTTCATATATGAAGGATGACAATATAACCCGAATAAATAATGGATACTAACCCAACTCAACTAGATGAAAATACATAAGTATTTTTTTTTTATTCACTTTACCCAATAAATAATGGATAAAATACAAATTTCATCAAACTCAACCCGAAATCCATCTAAATCTATCCCAAAATATATTTTTTTATTATATAAATATATTTATAGAAAATTTAAATTTTTTATTACAATATAATATATACATATCTGAGACATAGAACACATTTATATATAATATTTATCCCTTTATCATTTAATATACATATACACACTTCAAATATATATATATATATATATATATATATATATATATATATATATTAACTATTATTTTTTTATCGAATAATAAATAATAATATATAATAAATACTATGAATAATCGAAACTTCAAAACCCGGCGTTCCTATGCGCACCCAGCATGTAAACTCTGCGCACACCTCTTTCCAGAAGCTAGACTTCGGTGTAAAGTCAAGAATGGGAATTTTACTTCATTTGGTTGCGCGCAAACATTATTAGACTTTCTTGTTCTGCTGTTCTTTAACTGGGTAAATATAATTCTGCGTACTTGTCCAGGCGCACACTTTCTTGATCACACACTCAACAATACTAATATGGATATATTAAGATGCTTCCCAGACCTTGTAATTCCTCCCTTCGATTTTTGAAGACCAACTGTAGGGCCCACTTGGCGGTTCGTAATGACCCGGTCCAATTTTCACCGCCACTTTCTCATCAATGATGGCCGCGTACACATCCCTCTCCGCCTTGGTAATTTTAACCTTAAATGAACAAACCAGCAAAGAGATCAATTTTTTATTGCTTGCTGTTTATTCATTTTCTTTTTTCCATGCGAGTATATGTTTGTGAGGGAATCATGACCAATGTGTAATTAGATGCCAAGAAAATTAATGAGCAAACAATGTGTGCCATATGCAACTAATTATTTTTAATGTAACAAGGAGTAGAGAAGTAGAATCAAGGATGAGGACTATTTACATGGACCTTTCCATTTCTTTTCCTTTTTTTTTTTTTATAAAATGCTAAAAAGGATAAAAATAAACTATATATAGTCTTTGAAAGATTCTAACATTATCTTGATGCTCAAAATATGTGTATAAAGATGTAGTTTCAATACTTACAGTGCTCCGACAGTGGATTTTGTTCCGGTTTCTTAGAGAGATGAGAGCTGCAATTTCAGATTGATAGTGAGAAAATATGTGATCATAGAACACTGCTGGTGTTCCTGGATGAGTCAGGATGTAAGCATATCCTTGCATTTCTTTTCCACCGGGAAATCTCCAATGACCCTTTAGAAAGAAAGAGTATAGGTTAGTAACAAGATAACTTCACAGTATGAAACAGCGACAGCAACACAAAATAAAGGTTTTTCATTCCTTTTGCATCTCCCAATAAATAATTTCCTACCCACCAATTAAAGTTAAGCAAAATCAAGATCCTGGATGACATCCTCAAATTATCTTCCATCTTCCCGTTTGGTATTCTATGAATTCCTTAATTTTAAGTACTTTTTTTTGTCTGTCCTTCTCCCTGTTGAGTTCTTATCTGTTGTTTTACACTCCGTTCCATTTAGTATACTTTCTATCCTCTCACGCAATTGGCTCATTTGAAAATGCAAATAATCACAAATAATATGAATCCAGAAGGTAACCAATTCACAGCTGACACAAAAAGCTGACTGAAGATTCAGAGTGATGCTTCATCGCTTTGTGGACTTAAAAACTACCTACTTTTACAGGACCAAGTCACGGAAGAAAAGGCTCATCCCATGGTTATATATCTATACAAAGGGCCATTACACTACGCAATGACTGCTATTTAATGTATTTTTCACTATTCATTGCTGTTATGTGACATTATAAGATATATAATAACATTTCAAACAAATGACGACATTACAGCCTTTATGTAACTATAACTAATCCCATAACATTGAACAAGTTGAAATCGTGTTCCTCAAGGATGAGCAAATTTTAACTTCTATTTTTCTCTTGAGTACGTAATTTCTGATTTAGGATCATTATTGTTCAATTCCTTCAATAGAGGTACAGCAGAAATATAAAAAAAAAAAAAAAAAAGAAATTTAAACCTGGGTAGAACCAGTGTCATGATTCTCTATGAAGGTAACAGCACGAGATGGCCACCATCCGACAACCCCAGGAGGCTTTCCTTTCTGATCTGATAATCGCCAATACTCGCACCTTTCCAGTGTCTACAAGGGGAAAAAATATAAGTTGTAAATATGATTATCCTCCACCTTACCTTTATACCAAACAAATAAACCAAAACAAATGGAAAGGTAAAAGTGAAAGGGCAAGGATGTGGCACGAGCTTACAGCACTTGGAAAGCTAAAAAAAAGCTAGTCTTTCCTTGGATACTTTTCATGGAAGTATCATGGAGAGAGACTTGAGACTTGATTAACTGACATCTTGTCACCAACTTAATGATTATACAATGACACCACTCAAGTCATAAACTAATTGGCAAAAATGATCATCTAGCAGTTTATGGCATTATTCAACTCAATTAATCTAGATGCCAAACAGTTAGGGGCTTGGGTGCTACTTGCAACAAGAACAGTTTCTTATGTTTCAACTACAATCCCATCTATGGTTACAGTCTAAAATATATAACCTAGGAAATGCCAACCAGGCTCGTCATTTGATAAATATGCTTTAAAAGGCCAAAAGGGTGCGCGCTTCTATATGTATGTACAAAGTGTGGAAAATGAAAAGAGAAAAACAAAAGACATACATGTGCTCTGATGCAGTTGGTACTGAACTGAATTATTTGTTTAATTTCTTGATATCTCTATGTTTTTTTCTCCCGATAATCTTTTATTTTATTTCCTGTGTCAGTAGATGTTTCGGGTAAAGGGATAGGAATAACAATAGCATTTAGATGATACTTCTGGTTAGACCTAGATACTTCGTGCAGGTTCTTGCAGAAAGCAGCATCTCATCTAAGATCAATAATGTAAATGAGCACTTACCGTATGAAGAATCCCTTTTGTGGTGACATCAAATGCACCAGCAGTCCCACTGGTGGCATTAATCCAGTCAACAATTCTCTGCCGATGTGCATCTTGATCGTGATCCAATTCACCGTATGTATAACTGAGGGAATCCCAATACTCACCAACAGCAAAATAAGGTTCACTTGCATCCAAGTAATCCTTCACATAACCACCCCAAAATCCTCTCACAAAATCAAGCCTCCATCCATCATACCCGATCTCTTTTCTGCATGCAAGATTCAACCAGTTAAATAAGGCTAGTTATGATGCTACCCAAATAAAATATGTTAAAACCATGCAAAGGTGAAAAATACTGATCTATACCATAGGAATTAGCTCCCTGCAACATTTAAAAGCACAAGGCAGAACCAACAACAGAACATGATAAGGGAAGGGAAGGCAACAAAAAATCACAAAATACAAGCTTCACTCCATTATTAGTAGCTCAGCTAAGCCTCCAAAACAGAACAGATTAAAGCATCCAAAGCACAAAAAAAGCTTGATCTTAGCCATAGAAATTACAGCTCCCTGCAAAATCTAAAAGCAGACGGAAAAGGCAGCAACCAAGCATGTTAAGGAAATCCAGGGGAAATCAGCAAATACAAGTTCCACTCCTTATTGTCTGTAGCTCATCTCAGTCTCCAAACAATATGGAAGGCACCACCAATCCACTCATTAAAGCAATCAAAACCACAGGGAATAGGAGGCAAAAAAAAGCTTCACACCATAAATAAATTCATTTCAGGCACAAGAGGATAGATCATAATTTGCAAATGACACAAAGGTTAGATCATCATTAGAACTACAGTAACTGGAATTTCCATAGGATTGGTATCAGCAATAAGAAGAAAGACACTAACAGCAGACCAGCAGGCATAGACCCAACATGATGCTTACGAAAAGACTAAATAGTAAATACAGCAGAAGTTGGTTGAAAGTAATATAAAACAGGTTTTAAACAAAAAAATAAGCTGCGAATTTCCTGGAAAAAGAAACAAATCCAGAGAAAATATCCCAGTGCTCTAATAACATGAACCATTAAGAAAAATCAGATGATCTTAGGCACAGAAGTGGGAAAAAAAATTGATATACTCCTTATGCTTCCTAGAGCTGAGCGAACCTGCTTTCAGATAAGAGAGCTAGAAAAGCCAGAAGATAAAAAGAACAAGAAAAAGCCTACATTGCATCATTAACCAATTGATTTGAAACATATGATGAAGATCTTCTCCAGCAGGAATTTCACACAGCACTGTGCCATTTATTTCTTGGAAGAAAAATGGTAGTGATGCTAAGTGAGAAAATTAGGATGCTGATACCAAGTTTGACTGTCAGAGACTCAGAAATGCTTTGTTATAAAAAATGAAGTTCAGTTTTCATTCTCTAACGATGATACATATTTTCTACTTGGTGTTCACTAATGATTAGAAGAGAATAAATACACAAGTCCTTACAAACACAAGGAAGAGGACTATTACCTTAGCCAGAGTAACCATTCTTTGAGATCCTTTCTCACAAATTCTTGTGAATGATCAATGTTTGGGGCAGCATGAAAATTATCTCCACTACTTTTGTTTCCCCTACCCTGCATGATACAGCCCAGGAGTTATACAAATGCGAGAGTATATTTTACAGGCACATTTAGCATCAAGAAGCAAATTGTGATTAAGAAATAAGAGCACAGTCCTGAAAGCTGTTTTGTCACTACATTTGCGTGAAAATAATGCATCAAGCACAAAGAGCAAACATGCACAGTTGGCAGATCAA
>Ga0325403_1002690_pt1 | contig 15852 bp, 14 predicted proteins | sample PopdelMetagenome_19_FD_205665 | JGI IMG/M metagenome (GOLD analysis project Ga0325403, IMG submission 205665) | Populus deltoides microbial communities from Bellville, Georgia, United States - Xylem-PdKOR-R4 | ecosystem: Host-associated > Plants > Phyllosphere > Stem > Wood/Secondary xylem...
AGCCCTGATTGATATTGGTATAGGCCCATATCAATTAGGCTTTGACCTTGAGCCACCAAACAGATTAGTGGAGGGCTCCGACAAAACATAGATCTCACAAAATTTCTTACACAAGTTTTGTCTATCAACTTGCTATGCAGGACCAAACAATTTTATGACTTGTCATATCTAACAATAAACCTAAGGCGGAGAAGGTTACGACAAGCATACCATGTCGTCCAAATTGTCATCATCTATTATAGATCTACCACCATTTAGGTTCATTTCTAAATCATCCCCGTCCTGACCCTGCATATCAAAAGAAACCAAAACAAAATGATTATAAGAAAATGTTAATATATTCCTTGCTTATTCAGGAATTCAATAGGAAAAGCAATCCTTCCCAGACCTCTTTTTGTTGCCTGAGGCGCTTCAAGTATGTCGACTGTTTCTTGCGAAGTTCCATTGAAAGGTTCTGAAGGTCAGTAGCAAGGGAACGCTGCAAATAAAAATATGCCAATATAAGCACAATTCACAAGACCAATTCACCATGTAAGGAATGTGTAAGTTCTCATGTTTAACTGCATATAAAATTCCATAGAGCAAAACAATGGAATAACCAGGCCACTAATTGGAGAGAGCAATCATTTCATCCAACAATTATAGGTGCATGGTCCAGAAGAAACTCACAAGAAGATATTCTAATTTTTCAATTGGTTAAGCAAGAGGGGAAGAATAGGAACACCAGAGGCCTATTAACCATCTAATCAGTTAGAATTTCTCCTTTAAATTATCAGGACATTATTGGGGCTGCTTTCCCCATAATTGTAATTTAGAATTTGCTTTTTGTAGGGCTTAGGCAGCATTATCTACCAAAAAAATCATATGTAAGTGGAAATAAATCATTAGCAGTTTCACGTGTTTAGTTGGTTCTTTCAAGAAAATAAAGGCTTACCTGCACATTTTTTCTAACATTCGAATCCTCGGAAGGCCCAGCTGCAGCAAGTCTTTTTAGTTGCTTCTCAGATTTCCTTAAAAGACCAGTTATCTCTTGGGTTAGACCCTCAATTGTCCGTTGATCTTCTTTACCATCACCAAATGAAGGCATCAAAGCTTTGGCATGAGCCTTCGCTAACTCAACCATTTTCATACGTGCACGTTGCACATTTGCTGCTATTTCTTCAGATACATCCACCCAAGCTGGAGGTAAACCTACTGTAAATGCACCTTTACTGCATCAAGACAACAATTCTTAATGTTCCTACCAGGATACCGTTAAAATTTACAGCAAATGCTCAACCATTAAGAAAGCAATAGTAAAAAACAATCAGTGTTTAAAATTCAGAAGAAATACCTAGAGAGTATTTAATTTAATATTCACATCTATCAAAAATTCTTTCAAAAATCGTTTAGCTTAAAGTAGAACCATCCCCAATCTTCAAACCACCTTCCAACACAACCATTTCACTCCTCACAAGCAATTCCGTAAAAGCCTTTGACTAAAAATACCCACAGAAACCAATCCGTTATTTGAGAATTGCAGGCAATAAGAGATCTCAAATCCATATAACCCAGTTCGATTCAACCTCTACCATGCTCTTGCACTACCATTTAGAAAAAAACATCTGATTCTCCCATCATCGACAAACATTTTCAACACCCATTTCAATCTAACAAGAAGATAATCATGCATCACCAACAGCTACCAACAGATCACAATTCCCAAAACACACATACAACCAAAAATAACTCCTTCGAAACTTTCCTTCAATGCAGCTATATTCCACATTACCTCCATACAAATCCACTAACTTTCACTTCAAATCTAAAAAACCCATCAACAATTATCTATTTGCCACACATTTTCGACATTAACTAACAATAAAACACATTAAAAATCTCCACAAAATCACACTGCAAAAACCTCTTATTTCGTATCTCATTTTAGCTAACACTCTCAATTCTACATATCACATTGCTAAAATCAATCAAACTAAATGATTAATTAACAACAAAAACACCAAGCAGATATTTATACGTGTATGTATATGTATACGGATACGAATGTGAATATGTACCTTGAATTACCGGGATCTTCAGTACTAATTGGAGCATATTTCCGATTAGGATGGAGAAGCGAAGTGCTGGCCAATTCGATCACCGGACCACCACCACCACCAACTCCTCCGACAGAGCTCGTCGACGGAGATGAGCTCGTCGGAACCCTAACGCTCTTTAATGCATCTCTGTACTTCCTAAATATCAACGTCCGATTCCTCGTTGCCATAACAAAATCAGCAAGAAATCAAAAAAGGGTCACTCTCTTTCTCTCAGGAATCGATAATTTATGGATCTGGAGGTGCTGTGGAGGTCACGTGATCGAGATCGGAGAAGATGGCGGGAGGTCACGTGACCGGATAAATTGGAAATGTTTTGGGAGACAGTGGAGGTGTTGTTGGGGTTAATTAATAAAAAATTGAAGTAGAGGGATTGCCTTTTTCTTTTTAGTTTACGTAACTGTTAAGTGGGGTTCTTTGAATGATTGATAACGGGGTACATGAGTTTAGGGGTGTCGGCTTATAAAAGCAGCCGTTAGTTACTGTTGTATTTATTGTTTTTTTATTTAAAAATATATTGAAATAATATTTTTATTTTTTAAAAATTTATTTTTAATATTAAAATTTTAAAATAATATGACAATATTAAAAAATATTAATTTGAAAAAAAAATAATTTTTTAAAAAATATTTTAAAACAAAAAAACTCATAATTTTAAAACTCAATATAATTTTACTTCAATCGATAAAAAAATAAAAATAATAACATAGTTTTAATAAAATATTTAAAAAAAATTAATGGTTTAATAATTGAGTTTTGATTGAGTTTGGTTGAATTAACCAAGTCATCAAATTAATTTAAATTTGTTTTTTATCATGTTAGTTAGGATTTTTTATTTAAATTGTTTTAGATTTTAGATTAATTTAGTTTTGAGTTAACTCATTGTGTTGACATGAATTTTAAAACAATAAACAACTCGGCTTGAATAATTAAATTATTTAAAATATTTGTAAAAATTGGCTTAAAATTAGTTGTATTAAACAATTTTCAATTTTCTTATAAAATTTTATAAAAAATAATTTGATTGGGTTTAAATTTTAAAAAAAAAACTAGCTGAAAAAAATCATTATATATTTATAATTCAATTAACTTAATCAAATCAAATCAATACCCAAAACATTTCAAAATAAATCCTACTCAAATCTTAATTTAGTTTATTGAATCTTTAAATCAACTCGTCATGTTAGATTAGACGTGGCAGGGAAAAGAAGATTGACTCTCTCTCTCTCATAATAATAAAAAGAATATAACTATAGATTTTTATAGGCAAAGAGAAAAATGCATGGTAAAAATTCTTGTAAAGTAAAAAAAAAAAAAAAAAACAGACAGAGTACTTGTTCAATATATTATTATTTTAGAGTTAAATTCAAGAAAAATTATAAAAAATAAAAATGTTATTAATATTATACTATACTTTAAAATGCATGGAAAAAATATTACACATATACTGTGAACATAAATTTATTGCACAATAAACAATATTGTAAACATAAAGTGTTTGCATCATGAACGATATTATAACATAATGAGAGTTAAATTTAAAAAAAATTGTAAAAAATAAAAATGTTATTAATATTATACTATACTTTAAAATGTATGGGAAAATATTGTGTATGTATTGTGAACATAAATTCATTGTACAGTAAATCACATTATAGACATAAAGTGTTTACATTGTGGACAATACTATATCAGAATAAAAATGTTGTTTTTATTGTTTTTTTATGTCAAAAGTTATTAAGTCAAGCATGTACGCCAGATCTAAAAGACTTAGGTCTGGTTTTACTGTCAACCCCAAGGTCATTAAAACATAAAATACTTAAAATATTTTTTATATTTTTAAATTTTTTTATATTTAAAAAAATTATTATTAACTTCCCGCGGAATACGAGTAATATGCTAGTATTATTTAAAACATGTACATTTCAAAATGATGTAACAAAGAATTTAGTATTTTTATATAAAAATTGATAGATTTAGAAAGTAAGTAGTTGAAAAAAAAACTTTTATTTTGTACACCAACATGAAAAAAGTTAAAATTAAAAAAAAAAAAACAGCTAGTAAGACAACCGGAACACTCTTGCTTTTTATTTCCAAAAATTAATTATTTATTAAATCTTTTTTTCTTCAAAATTAACGGCAAAAAAATTGATAAAATTTATCAAAAATACAAAAAAAACAAAATACTATAAAAACAACAGCACAACAAACACCAGACTCCCTTTTTTTCGACGAGCAAAACACAGCTCCTTGTATTATCTCTCACTCCTTTTATAGAAAAAACAAATAAAAAAACCCTCCTTATCAAGTATCATCATTTCCACTGATTCAACCCCTAATTTCAAGGGTATTCATTTGCGTAAATTCAAGATCAAAGCCTCAAAATTCGATTAGGAAACCCACTGTTATTTTTCAACAACTGAGGATCGGTTGAGAATTTCGGAGTTTCAAAGAAAATTAATTTTAAAGGGAGGAGCTATGGATGCTGATTCATGGAGTGCTCGTCTTTCTTCAGCTTCTAAGAGATACCAATCAGCTCTTCAATCACGATCTGGTGAGATTTTTTATTTTTTTTTGAGTTTTGGAAATTATCATATCTTGTTATGCATGAGGTTTTTTGGTTGCTTAGAAAATGAATGGACAAGTTAAGTATTATGGGAGTTTAATTGTCTCAAATTTATAAATTTTGGATTTTTAAGCAATTTGAGCTTAGTTGTATCAAACCCAGCTGTCATTTCTGTCTTTTGCCTGTTTATTGGTCTTTTTGGTAGCTAAGAAATGATTAGGAGATCGAAAAATCATGGAAATTTAAAGTGTTGGTGTTTGAAGTTTGAATTTTTAAGTAAATTGAGCTTGGTTGCACCAAACCCCAAAGTCGTTTCTTTGTCTTTTGATTGTTTACAATGGTCTGTTTGGTTTTTGAGAAATGATTGGAATGTGAAATGTTATGGTCATTTAAAGTGTTAGTGTTTAAAGTTTGGATTTTTAAGTTGTTTGGCCATTGAAAATATGAATGAAACTGCAAGGTTTTGGAATCCAATTTTCTTTTCTTTATTGAAGAAGAGTGTTTTGTTTTGGTTGTTTGATGGGAAAATGAGGAAAGATGAGAAATTTGGGTTTTGGAGTGTTAAGGTTTTTCATTATGGCTTTGTTATAATCCCTGAATGGGAAACTACACTTCACTGAGCTTGACATGGTTGTTACTTGAAAGTTGAAACTCAAAGGTTCCTTCTTTTTGATAAAGATAAAGAAAAGAAAATTGTTTCTCTTTGTGAAAATCATGTGTGTGTTTATGGAGTGAATGAGGGTCAAGTGTTGTTGTCGAGGTTTGGTGAGGTGCAAAATAAATTCTCGTTCTGAGGCAACTAGTAATCTTTTTTGGGAGTTAATAAAGGAATCAGCCCTCTTAGCTGATATCAGTGGTGACTGCTTGAGAATCATGAATCTTAACAGATTGAGTTGAATTTGACTATTATCAAATGGAGGCTTAGTGTTTCTGAATGTAATAAACTAAGGAAATTTTCTCATAAACTTCAAATAATAGCTATAATGTTTGCAAATGCAGATATGTTTATGGGGTTTGAAGAAATTGACGGAGATGATGATATAAGGGAGGAGTTTCCATGCCCATTCTGTTCCGAATATTTTGATATTGTTGGGCTGTGTTGTCACATTGATGATGAGCATCCTGTTGAATCAAAGAATGGGGTATGGACTATTCTTTATATGTGTTAATAGCTGAATTGCATATGTTCATAGAGTTCAAAATTTCATTTATATTGCCTATCAGAATTCTTCTCTAGTCACACATGTAGCATGCTACTTCATGTATATGACCTCAAAATATGAGAATTGAGATCCTACTGTCTAGAATAAATTGTTCTAATGTCGTGCCCGTATCACTGACAACCAGTTGGGTACCAGCTTAGTCCATCTTGAACAAGCTAAGTTAATTGTATCTACTGGGTTTGCCTGAGTGCTAAAGTACCATAAATGTGCATATTTAAGTTTTTGTAGAGTTGAGTTAGCCTCAAATGTCTTCCTCCTTCAGTGTTACTGATGCATGGAGTTCTTCGAAGTGATTTTTGAGGAAGTATTGTCTTTATGAGCTATTCAGTAATGCTAATCCCTTGATGGGCATAGACATTGATAATAATTATGAGATAGGAAAACTTGACCTTACTAGCTTAAGATTTCATCCATTCCAGTGAGCTCTACTTTTAATGATAGGATAGGAATGGGGGTTATTACCCATAAAGCCACTTGTTTTGTATGATTATGATTCACCTGCCCATGATGTGGTGTACAGTGTTGTAAAATAGTAATTAGGGCACTACACTAGCTGTGATTTATAAAACAAAGAGGCCATTCCCTATCATATTAAGTGTGCATTTTTTGAATCATGATTATTTGTTATTGGCTCTGATGTTGAGATCTTATTGAAGGTTAATTTTGTTCATGATAGATGCTGTTTATTTACAGGTTTGCCCAGTTTGTGCAATGAGGGTGGGTGTTGACATGGTTGCACATATAACCCTACAACATGGAAATATATTCAAGATATCCTTTTCTATTGAGTTATCACTAGCTCTAATGATTTGTTTTCCTTAGGTGATCATGTGTTCGTTTGCTTCCAAAACCAATTTCAACTACGTGTTTCTTTTATTGTGGGAATGTTTAGATTACTTTCTTATGCTTTTGGTTATTTGCTAGACTTAATTTTTCATTGTTGTTGACTTGAGCTTCAGTATCAAAAATCATGTGAACCAAGATGACTTGCCTGTGTTGAGTTCCTTGACAAGTAATTACATGCAGCGCAAGAGGAAATCACGTAGAGGTGGACCTCATTCAACCCTTTCTTTGTTGAGGAAAGAACTGCGAGAAGGAAATCTACAATCCCTTCTTGGCGGTTCGTCCTGTATAGTTTCCTCATCCAATGCAGCACCTGATCCTTTATTATCTTCATTCATTTTACCCATGGTTGATGATTTCACGAGTTCCCAGCCTTCCTTTTTGTCTGAAACAAGCTCAGCTAAGAAAGGCACAGATGGGAATGTTTCGGAACGGTATGTTATTCTGTTGTTCTAGTCTGTCCCTCTCTGTTCTGTCCTACTTAACTCATGCAGTAGATTCTATGTATGCGCTGTAAATGTATATCCTAATCGCTTTCTTCAGTACACTGTCACAGAGAAATTATTTCCCTTTCGTAATTTGCTACTATTGTTGGAAGGGGATTGATCTTAGATGCACTTACCTTTTAATAGATAATGACCATGGGTCTTTTTATGGTATCATATTTGTCATATTCAATTTGCAGACTTCTAACTAGTTGATAAAATTAATGTGAATAGTGCAAATATTTTGCTACATTATTCTGTGCTGGACTAGAAATACCACAAACACCTGACCATGCTGTTGACTTTAAAGATTAGAATCTCAGAAGTTGCTCATACTAAGTTTGTCCTGCTTTCACCTAACCCAAACACATTAAGCTGTCTATCCTAGGACACACACATGTGAATTCTTTTATGTCACCCACGCTAAAAAGTTGCAGATTTTCTTCTTCTTTTTTTTCCCACTAAATTAATTATTATCTATGTTGCATGATAAAGTATGATTTTTTGCTCATTTACTGAAATAGAGCACATTAAAGTTTGCATTGCAATCATTTTGGTCAGCCACCTTGATGTTTAAATGAATTTTTCAGAGAAGATAGGATCAAAGGAAAGGGATATGTGGTTTGGATGGTTTATGGAATTATCACTGATTTATGTATCAAGATCTGCAGTTTTTGCCTATCCAATTCTGTTATTTCTACATTATATTTACCAATAGTCACGAAAAGCATTTCAGTATACAGAGTGAAACTATAAAGAACGTGAGAAAAAGTTAATTAATTAGCCATTTTTTCCAAAGCTCTAAGTTGATCATAAGATCTCTACGTCATGTGTAACATGGGAGGATGCTGCTCAATCGTCTTTGTTATAGTTTCACTCTTCGTTATGGTTTCAGCCATTGAATTTTTTTTCCGGAGTACCTGAATCTTGACTTTTGGGGATCATGCTACTCAATCATGTGGTCCTACATGTACTTGAAGTCGGTGCTTGAACAATAACAAGGTCACTCTAAGTCTATAACCCCTTCCCTAAACTCAAACTGGAATCCATCCCTGGCTGCTGCTGTTGAAATATAGTCCTGCATTAAATGTAGGATCATCCATGTACATGCATGCAAAATCATTTGGCTATTCTCATCCAGGTGCTATATTTTTGTTTTTGGTTGCAGAAATAGGAAGTCACCTCCAATGTCAATTAAGGATAAGGAAGAGAAGGCCAAAAGGAGTGAGTTTGTACAAGGGCTGTTGTTGTCTACAATTCCTGATGACATTTTATAGAAGTGGATTCATGCTGCCTGCTACAGTATCGAATGCCATATTTGCAACTAAGTGCCCTGCAATCTTGGTTTGTTTGCGGTGAAGATGGGAATGTATTAAACACGGAGTGTTAAATAAATGTAGGAATGAGTGTAAGTTATGTTGCATGTGAACGTTAGTTGTTGGACAGACTTACTTTCAGGTCATGATTAAATGGAAAAGAAGAAAAAAAGTTCCTAAAAGTTCTATCCTTTGCTAATGGATATCTGTGTTGCTTTCTTGTAAGTTATTTGAAATTACAAAATATCTTAATAAATAAAACACACATCTGCTCTTTGAAGGCATCTCCTGTCAGCCTTGTTAGCTGCAAGAAATTATTCTGCATGAAATATATTTACCCACCCACCTGTTGCAGACTGTGGGAGTGTTTGCTGGCAATCTTTGTTTTGATGGCCACATTAGGGTAGTGTTGTGGATTGATGGGGCTGGCTCCATTGTTAAGCAGTGGTGAGTTCTTGATGAGCAAACTAGTCTCTCAAAGAAAAGCATTTTCTCGAAGACATTTAGTTATTAAAGATTTTGTGTGTTCCGTTATCAAGTTCAAGCCATTGGGTTGCTTGTTTTCTGCTGATGACGTTGACCTGAAGCTCAAGTATAATAGAAACAAAAGGAAGACTCAAATTTGGCTATCAGACCAGCAGGTGTCAGGCAGTTGGGTCAAGGGAGATAGCAATACCCAAAGTACTGGATCCGCGAAAATAACTGAAACAACTAATATTTTGTCTTCTGCGAGTGATAAGAGAGACTTTAAGACCGTAGATATCTCCTGCAAGTCAGAGGGCTTACTAGTGTAGTAGTTGTTGTTTTTCAAATAATTTTTTATATTAAAATACATATTAATAATTTTTTTATTTTTTAAAAATTATTTTTGATATCAGCACATCAAAACAATCGAAAATATACAAGTTATATTAAATTTTAATAAAAAAATAAAATAAAATAAAATTTTTTGAGAACACGGTTTGTACCCGTTCCCAAACGCATTTGTACATCTGCCTGCACCAACTAAATTCTTTTAGGTACTACAGGTTGGCCAATTGTTGAAAACAAGTTTTGGAGTTCAACCAATTCCAGATCAGGACTAGCCTGTATGAAGGAGCAGATTTGCCTCCACTGTTATGTCACTTTTATTCTGACATGCCCCAGTCTTTTGACACTGAGGGTAAAAAGTAAAAATAAAGAACATGAATTCAGGCCACAAATGGGAAACAAAGATTTGATAAAGTATTCAGGTAGTGTGCATTGTGCAACATGCATAATGGCGGTTCTATCAACAATGATGATTATCAGGTGTTTCTCCATTAAGACTCTGATCATCATCTTCCTTTGCTCAAATGTCGTGATACTCACTGCTCAGAGATTTCCACATTCAATACAAGTCTTTAATCTATCATAAATAGCTGGTTCGAAATGACAATTTTCTATAACTGACTTGGAAAGCTCTTCTGATAATTCCACATCCCTCTGGCCTTTCAGACCTTCAAGACTGCAGCTAAAGCATTAGTATTCGGCTTCCACCCTGGTTTACGTGTGTGCTTGTTAACACATCCAACCGCGTGGTTGGCTACGTTAACAAACATGAAATTGCTTTCTTTATTTTTTCTGCTGCTTTCACCATCAGACCGCCGACGCTATATCCAGTTGCTAAAAGATCAAATGAGTATGCACCAAGCTCCCACTCTCTATAATCTTTTTCACAAATGCCTCGGGCCTTTTCCCAAAGACCTTTTTTGGAATAACAAGTGAACATTGCATTTGGAACTTGAATGTCAAACAACGTCTTCAATGATAACCACTCCTCCCAAACCTCCTCAGCGCCAGCAAAGTCATCCGATTTCATCAATGAGCTTGTAATATGTAGATAGCCTGAATTATAGAAACCAGCAGAATTCTTAAAGAAACGCCAAAAACGATGTAGTTCATGCTTATTACCAACATCGGCATACAAAGAGAAAAGATTCTCTTTGGCATATCTTCTCTCATTACCCTTGATAATTGTTCTGAGTGCTTCAATATTGTTAAAGCTTTTCAGTAAAGTCGGCTTTCAAGTGACCCTTTGCCACGGTAAGGCAAACTTTCCAGTTGATCCGACGATCTCTTTCCATATTCATCGGAACTTTCTCCATTCTCTCAATAATAGAAGAAATTGCTTAAGCTTTTAATAGGATCTTGAACGAGTATTTGTTGCACCAAATGCCCCCGTCTTCCATCTCCTACATCAGAATCTCTACATACTCAAAGTGAAAAACAATGGTTGTGCTAGGCCCAGTTCCTTCATTGTCTGCATCATGGCCTCTGCCTTCTCCAAATGTTTTTTCTCCACATACCAGTTTCAAAGAGTACCACAAAGTTTGTTCTCCTATGATCAGGAAGGCTGTAACAATATTTATCTGCTGCTTCTAAGCGGACTTTAGATATTAAGTCCAGTTGAACCACCATGTCTCCCACTGCGTGGCCATAACCTCTTTGCCTCATCCATTCTGATATCTAACACAAAAATGGGAAACAAAGTTTCAAGTTATGTAGTCACGTTTCACTGATCAGGATCGTTTAATCAACTTCGTGACACAAAAACTTTTCAATGATAACTCCCAAAAAAATTGAATCTTGAAGAGCCAATAAATAATAGAGACGAGAGAGAAATACCTTCAAGAGCCTGGCTAAAGCGGTTATGTACTTGTGTTTATGCAGCTGCTTGATGGATTGTTGGAGGTCAGTTGGCTTAATACTTTGGCCTTCTTGAAGCCATTTCTCTATCACTGGACTAATAGAGACGTTTAGGTCTCCTGGCTTTGTCATTTGGGTTGTGGTGGTGTTTGTGGAAAAGCAGAGAGAGCTTAAGACAAAGGAAAAGCCTTGACCTTGATGACAAAGTTATGGGTTTGGTCTTTGAAGATTTTTTTGTCCTCTGGTGAAATTGTTTCGGACAAATATCTTTTCATTTAATCAATTCTTTTCGAAAATAAAATATTTTTATCCTCCCTGATATATATTTTTCTATATCCCACTTCTTTTTAAATGGTAATTTACAGGCCTGAATATCTTTTACACTATTCTTAGTAATAGTTAAGTACCTGTCATGGCATCAACTTGGCTTCGATGTATGTTATAATGAGCATGAGCAGAAACTGATAGGAAAGAGGCACTAAAATAAACTAATAGCCTGGAAAGAAAATAGGATTGGCAATAAACAACAACAGTACGGTTTAGTCAGTCTAAACAATGAGTATCATGATCAAATAAGAATGGAGCTTTTGTGTGCTCAATGTCAAGTCATTTATGTTTATGAACAAGTTAACCATAAATGTTTGTCCAACTCTAACAAAAAAAGGGAGTGTAAATAGTTTCTCCCTGCATCAAACCCTAAAGACCTAAAGTCAACCACTGTCGCGGTCTTGTGTCCATGATCCTCTTCACTACGTTCCTTACAAAAGAATCAAAACAAGATGAGCAACAACCTCTCATCACACTTGTCTGCCCAGCGACCACTCTATCATTGTGTGTACAAGTTGATGGTAGGGGCACTGTATGAACTTCACTCCTCTTGTGCTCTAGCCCGCAAGCAGCTAATATGGTATGTGTAGAACTCCTTGCTATATCCTTAAAAGTATCATGGTCTGCATTTGTAGAAATAAGCCATTTTTAAGCATTTCCATTGCATGGTTAAAAAGCGATTAATACAACACCACTGTCATGTATCTAACCAACAAATAAGAAATATAAGAATTCTCAAGCATTTCAAGCCTGCCTGAAATAAAGAAATCTAAATAAAATGTCATGTCTGATGATGAATATTGGAAAGCCCTGATTGCATTACAGGGATTTTAACATCCCAGAACAGGAAGCTTGTTTCTCCATCAACTTCCTGTCTCCCCAGGCCCTCAACAACAGAACTGCTGAATAAGTAAAAACAACTTGGGTGACCACAAAAAAAAGAGCTTCACATACCTAATTCAATATCTTGTGACAAGCTTCCCAAGTGGTTTTTTACCATTGATTGCAATTGTTCCTTCACGTCATAGAACTGGCTTTGTTCTCTCACTTGGTATGAGGACAAAGTCCCATCGGGCTCAGTGCTTGATCTGCTTCTGAACTGATGGGATTGTTCAAAACCAGGTATTGAGTTGATCCCCATGAGATCAGGCCATAAAGTCAAATTGACAGGTCTGTCAACAGTTGTAATAGTTGGATCCTGAAATGTTTGCCTTCTCGATTGAGTTGTTGTCAGATAATAAGAATCCCTATTTTGAAATGAAGAAGAGGGATGATCATTAGCCTGCAATCTCTCCTTGTTGGGTGTCTGTTCTGATGTCCCAATTTCTTGTGTCCTTAAATTTTGAAGAGCCGTTTCCCTAACTGGATCAATTTGTGAGTTTAAGAAATCACTATGCAAGCTGGCAGCTGAGATGACATCCATTCTATTAGCCACAGGATTCATATTTGCTGATGGATTCCTATTTGAAAGGAGAGTCCGTATATGACGGTGTAGATGACGTCTCCCAGAGAGAGTAGATGCCCCTGCTACAGACACTGGTGAAGCTACATGAGTATCTCCAGTCAGAAATCTGGGAGACGATAGACTCCCAGATACTTGTGGGATGGTTAAACGAGGTGCAGACTCTAGATTGGGATCTAAACCTTCATCTAAATTCAAGATGGGTGATGGTCTATTAAATATGTTGTGGCTTGAATTCCATTGATCAGGCAAAGGATCTTGAGCTTGGGAACTTGTGGATCCAAGAGCAACAGGCCTGCAATCATCACAGTACCAGTTGCCTTCGGGTACTTGCCGCCCCAAACCGACACAGTAGGTATGCGCAGATGAATCACAGAGATCACATAGTAGCATGAGGCCATCATCCCCGCCTTCATGGCATTCTTTACATATCACATTCTCATATGGATCAATGTAGCTCCTGATTTCTTCCTCAGTTGGTTGATAAACCTATATGAAGAAACAAACCAATCCAAACACGAAATAAGAAAAAATAAAAGAACAAAGCAAGTAATAGGCACAGAGCTCTAGCAAAGACAGACCTGGTCACGCATGGGGACTTGTATCACCATATTTCTCAGATCAACCCCCATTGCTGATCTTCCATTTTTAGCTATTGTACTAAATCTTTGCTTGCACAAAGGGCAACGAGATTCTACTTTGGACCACTCCATGATGCAAGTGAAACAGAAATAGTGACTGCAGCAGTCCAATGTTCCCCTCAATCTTCTTTTGTCCTCTTCAGAAAGACAAATTCCACATACCTGCTTTCCTAACTCTGATTTTACTTCCTTTACCTTCTCCTTACCTTTTCTTCCTACTGGTTTTGTCTGCTGGCATAAATCCCCATTCTCCTGAATTCTCTTCCCAACTGACGAACTTCTCAAGCTAGTCTTCAATTCTCCATACAACTGACTGGCTTCCCTCACTTGCTCTCTCTCTTCCTCAGAAAGGGTATATTCATAATCAGATGATCCATTAGACACAAAATCCGAATCTGAATTCACAGAAAATTTCCTCTTTCTCACACCTGAAGTTTTCTTGCTCTTTTCTCTCGCAACTGGGCTATCGGCTAAAAAATCACCATCATCTTCATCTTCATATTCACACCTCTCTTTCTTTTTCAACCTACGTTTATTTATCCCCTTCTTTGCCAAAGGCTTCTTCATAACCCTAGATTTTCTCCTCCTTTTCGTAACTCTTCCAGAACCCCTTTTTGGCACTCTCCTCTTGACCACTTTCACATTTCTGTTCTTCCTTTCCGCTGTCAATTCATCATCCTCATCCAAACAATCATCATCTTCTTCATCTAGTGTGAATTCTTCATCATCTTCATCCCCGTCACCATTAACATATTCCTCGTCGTCGTCGTCGTCCTCATCCTCATGAGATACCCTTTTTCTCTTCCGAGAAGCTTTACCCTCAATTTTCCCCTTCCCTAAAGAACTCCTTTTCTTCTTTGATCTAACAGGCTTCCTAAACTCTTCCTCCTCCTCGCCCTCTCCCCCCTCCTCTTCCTCAACAAAACTATCAAAACTCTCCTCCGATGCATACCCATCTAAAGAAACTTGACAATCCTCCGAATCATCATCTGATAAATTCTCCTCATTCTCAACCACGTAATCCTCATCGGAATCATCGGAACCCTTATCTTTATCCCTAACCCTTTTCTTGAGATTCCTCTTATAATTGATTTGCTCTCCCCTTCCCATCTATCTTTGCACAACCCACAGAAACACCAAGAAACCCAAATATTAAACCACAAGTTTCAACCGTTCATCCAAGAAATACACTTTTTAATCCACACATCTACACATCAAATCAAATTATATCAAAATAAATCCCAAGATTCTTGAATTAGGATTTTCTCTTTCTTTCTAGCTTATCTCCTGGTTCAAATGGGCTAACAAGATTAATGCGAATCCTGCCAGGAAACTTCATTAATTACCAGTCATTTCTCATAACCGATCTGTATTAACATAAACCACGATAGATAAAATAAAAAATAAAAAACAGATCAGATTCCAAACCATTCCTTTCATATTCGCCTTAAAACCAACCCGAAAAAGCACCCAATCCCAAAGAAAAAAGGAAAGAAAAAACCTTTAGCTACCCTTTTACGAGCTAATGAATAAATTAAATCCCCTCTAGAAAGAACCCATAAGAGCAGGTTAATAATTGAAATTAAAACTAAAATTATTACTAAAACCACAAAAGAGACTTTAAATCAAATACAGGTTTTAATTTACAGTAAAGATTGTTCCTTTAATATAAGAAAAATAACGTATATACATACAGAGAAAGAAAGTTGTTTGATACCTGAGAAAGAGATGGAAGAAGATGACACAGAGGAGAGAAATGTTGTCATTCGTGGAAATTATTGTAAGAAATGCCATTTTATTACAGTTAGGTTGTTGCGTTTTGTTTTGTGTTCTGATGTCGTTTTTGTTCGCATACATAGAGAGAGAGGGAGGGGGGGGGGGAGAGGTTTTTTTTTTTTCCTTTTCTTTTCCTTTTTTGGTTTTGTTTTATAAATTTGATTTATTTTTACTAGATGAATTACTACTGGATATTGTGAAAGTTAACATTTATGGCAAAAGTTTCTATTTTTTTTATTTTCCATAATTGTTTTTACTTTATCTTTGACATGATTAGTTGGATTTTCCTTAAAAGACTACAATTGTTGACTTTACATATATAGAGAATCATGTAACTCATCGTTTGCCCATGTATTTCTTTTTTAATCGAATTACAAAACACTAAAAACTACTGTAACCATACTTATAAAATACTATTTATTTAAATAGTAATTTTTTTATCTATTTTTT
>Ga0325403_1002691_pt1 | contig 15852 bp, 5 predicted proteins | sample PopdelMetagenome_19_FD_205665 | JGI IMG/M metagenome (GOLD analysis project Ga0325403, IMG submission 205665) | Populus deltoides microbial communities from Bellville, Georgia, United States - Xylem-PdKOR-R4 | ecosystem: Host-associated > Plants > Phyllosphere > Stem > Wood/Secondary xylem...
TTAAAGCAATTTTCTAAATGACTTAGATGACTGATTTAAAATTTAATAAAAATATAATTTAATTTAAAATAAATATTTAAAATGATATTTTTATAAATATTAAGATGATAATAAATTATTTAAAAAATATATTTTTTATGTTAAAAAAGAAAATAGATGGTAATAAATTGGATTGTTTCGTGTTAACTCAGGTTAATATGTCAATCTGTATTTGGGTTATAAGATCATAATAACTTCATAGAAAGTAAATTAAAATAAATTATAAAGCTCAATTTCCAATAAACTCAATGTTAAATGATTAAATAACAAAATCAATTAAAAAAATCTCGATTCAACCTTGGTTAACCTGTCAAACCCACGACTCAAATCATGAGACCGGTATAACCTTATAGAAAGCAAATTGAAACAAATTATAAAATCTAATCTCCAATAAACCTAATGTTGAAGAATATAACTAAAATTAAAAAATCAATAAAAAATGACTTCAATTAACCTGAGTTAATATGTCAAGTCTGTAACCTGAGTCATGAGATGAAGATAACTTTATAGAAAGCAAACTAAAATAAATTATGAAATCTAATTCCTAATAAAATCAATATTGAATGATGAAGTTAAGAGGAAAAAAAAATCATTTAGAAAAGGAGAAAAAAACTCGAGTCAACTGAGTTAATTGATCAAACTCACGGTCCAAGTCAAGGACTGGATAACTTTATAAAAAATAAATCAAAAAAATTATGAAATTCAATCCTCAATAAATCTAATGTTGAAATATATAATTAAAATTGAAAAAAAAAACATATAGCTTATAAAAAAATGAAGAGAAAACACACACATATAAATAGTAAGTGAATCTGTTAAAATTAAAGATTAAGTAAATCTAACAAATTTGTTATGGAGTATAAAAAAAAAACCATGAAAAGAGAAAAAGAAAAGGTCAATAATGGACCTGATTTATTTTTCAATTAAGCAAAAAAAAATGATAGATAATCACATGTCACAATTTAGAAAATAATTATGCCACTTACACCCTTGATCTCTGACCTTCCACGCTTTTTAACCGACTGAACTACAACAAAAATTTATTATAAAACATTTTAAAATAAATATATTAAGATTACTTATCATTCTTATAAACAATAAATCATCATGAGAAACACTAGGGCAGTGACTTATAAATAATTTATTTTAGTATAAAAATATTTATATTTTAAATAAAATAAATAGTTCAATTTTATTTTTATATGCTGAGGACTGTCCAGATAAATAAATAGGGATGAAATTGAAGGATATATCTTCCTTAAGAAATTTAAATCTAATTATGCTTTTTTTTGTTAATTAAGCATATTTTTTAAAAACAAAAATAATCTTTTAAAATATTTTTTATTGAATTTAGTTTTTGATTATTTATGTTTAACTATATATTAGATTTATATTAAAATCAAATAATAATAATTTATTTTTGTATTATGCATTAATTCTTAAATGTTTTTAGTAATTAAAATACATATTTTTAATTGAGGGGGAATCCTCTAACCCATCCCAACTTGATGGGAAAAAGAATCCTCTAACCCTATTGTGAACTCAATAAATATAAAGTGGAGATGGATAAGGTAAAAACCAATCATATTTTCATCCCTACTCCCTGTATATAGATACTAGTTACATGACCCGCGCGATGTCACGGCTTAATTTTTTTTGCATAAAAAATATCAAAAAAAGTTAATATCTAAAAATATTAGGTATTTCTGTAAAGCTATAACCAAGAATCTTGAGTTTGGCTACAACATCTGACCTAAAAGTAATATTTATAATATTAATAATAACATTAAACTTGCAAGACCCAAGTTTAAGTGGGTCTGACTGCAACACCAGACACAATAGCCTTGGATATGGGTCGGGTTGCAAGGTCGTGTCATAAAAATATGATAATTAAATAGATTAATTAAAAAGAAAAAAACCAACATAAAGAAAAAAAAACTAACGAAGAAAAAGAAAATAATCCAAATTAATGGGGTCAATCCTTCAAAGAAAGTTAACCCGTCAAACCTTGGATTCTTGTCATGAAAGTTTGATAACTAAATAGAAAAAAAAAATGATGGGTTACCCAGAATTAATTGGGCTAACCCGTCAAATCAGGTTAACCCGTCAAACTCGGGATCCGAGGTTTGATAACTAAATAGAAAAAATTTAAACATTAACAAATTAAATTAAATGGAAAAAATTAATTAAAAAAATAAAAACAAATAAAAAGCATCAGCCTTTTCACCGTGGACTGCAGAGTGCAGTCCACAGTCAAAGGCGTAAAAACAGAAGAAAAAAAACTAAAGGCATCAGTCGATAATTAAATAGAAAAAAAATAATATTAATGAACTAAAATAAATAAATAAAATTAATTAAAAAGAAAAAAACTTATAAAATTAATTAAGCAGAAAAAAAAAGTGATAGATAATTGCATGTCACAATTTAGAAAATAATTATGCCGCTTACACTCATGACCTCTGATCTACCACTCTTGTTAATCGACTGAACTACAACACAAATTTATTATAAAACATTTTAAAATAAATATATTAAGATTACTTATCATTCTTATAAACAACACAAATTTATTATAAAACCTTTTAAAAGACATATATTAAGATTACTTATCATTGTTATAAATAATAAATCATCACGAGAAACATCAAGGCATGTGACTTATAAATAATTTATTTTAATATAAAAATATTCATATTTTAAATAAAATAAATATTTCAATTTTATTTTTATATGTTGAGGATTGTCTAGATAAATAAATAAGGATGGAAGCGAAGGATATATCTTCCTTGAGAAATTTGAATCCGATTATGTTTTTTGTTTTTGTTAATTAAGCATATTTTTTAAAAACAAAAATGATCTTTTAAAATATTTTTTATTGAATTTATTTTTTGATTTTTTATGTTTAACTATATATTAGAATTATATTAAAATTAAATAATAATAAATTATTTTTGTATTGTGCATTAATTCTTAAATGTTTTTAGTAATTAAACAAAATATTTTTAATTGAGGGGAATCCTCTAACCCATCCCAACCTTATAGGAAAAAGAATATTTACCCCATTGTGAATTCAATAAATATAAAGTGGAGATGGATAAGGTAAAACCAATCATATTTTCATCCTCACTCCCTATATATAGATATGTTCTTGATTTTTATAGAAGGAATGGTAATTTAAAAAAATAAATTCATGAACTATGTGAAATTCACTTGCACATTCAACTAATTTAGATGTCATGTTCTTAAAACAAACCACATTGTGATGTCTAAAAAACATGTAACTAGGTATATTATTAGGATTAAACATGTTTTTTTTCTTGTATTTACTAAATATATACTTCATCTCTATTTTAAACTGATTGTCATGTTTAATTTTTTTTAATAGATTAAGAGAATTACTAATTAGGTATATGATTTAATGTTTTGACCAAAAAAATCATTTTCACACAAATAAGAATAGAAAGCCAGATAATTTCTTTAATACGATAATAATAAAAAAAAAGATCGTGTGTGTGTGGAAAAATAGCATGTCTATAATGTATGGAAAATAATAAGGCATTCACGCTAATAAACAACTTTTTTTACTGTCATCAATGGTTCTTGCCAACAAATCATAAGTTTAGACAAAAAGGACTTCTTTATTGGCATTATTGAAAGAGATGTTGCACCATCGCTTATTTTAGGTGAAGAATTGTATAACGTGATGTCGAAGTACGGTGACATTGTGTTTGATTTTCAATCTGGTAAGTAAAAGTTTCATGGTTTTGGTTTGACCTATAATTAGGTAAACGAAGTATTTTTAGGAGTTTCCTTATTAGACGACCAATTTTCTTTGCCATAACGTTGTTGTCATGCACATAAAAAAAAAAAACATGTTTGAGAACATTTTCAACACGGTGGACATGATGGGGAAGACAAAAAACAACATCAAGGTTAGAATGAATATAGCTTTGTTTTATCACTGTAAAAAATATGTAGTTGATTTGTATTAGGTTATAGCTAACAAAACCCAAAGTCAGCTCTTTCTTAGAAAAGAATGCACAATTATTTGTCTACCAATAGCTTAAAAGTCTGTGTTTTTCTAATGGATATGCCTCGAACATATCAAGGTTAGTGAATTTAGAGGATTGCAAATTATATGGAATGAAGAGCCGTAACTTTCATATGTTTATGCAAACACTCATTCTATTAGCTTACCAGGATTTATTGCAAAAAGAGATATGGGATGCACTCACAGAGATTAGCCACATCTTTAAAGATATAAGCTACAACAAGTTGCAGACACAACACATGAAGAGGCTTAAAATGAATATCGTCCAAACAATATGCAAACTTGAAATGATATTCTCTCAATTGTTTTTTAACTCAATAGAGCATCTACCCATACATTTACCATTTGATGCAAAAGTTAGAGGCGCAGTCTAATATAGATAGATATATCCATTTGAGAGATTAAGGTTTACACATGCATCATAATTAAAAATTTATTATCTTTTTTTGCATATTTCAAAACATTCTTTTAATTCCATGCAAGTATTTGTTCAACTTTAAAAGAAAAGTAAAAAATAAGACATAGACTTTGATATGTGAGGCTTATATTATTGAAAAGATCTCAACATTTATCTCGTAATATTTTAAGCCTTAATTAAGAACATGAATCAATCGTGTTCCAAGGCATGACGATGGTGGGGAAATGTCTTTGAGTGAAAATATGTTAATATTATCGCTTCCTGGATGACCCATACAAAAAATATTGTAAGGAAAAGATATTTGTCAGAAATAGAAGTCAGACAAACATATAATTATGTGATTTAATTGCGATGAACAGAGACCTTTTATTCAATAAGTACAATGCTTAACATATTGTTATTTTCAAACAATTTAGCTCTTATAATACCATAAACTGATACATTATTGAATTCCTTGCAGGCAACATTTACTATCGCAAAACTTACAAATGATTTAATCTCAAATCTTTCAATTACAAGGTGAACAATTTTTCACGTGGTTCATAACACATGTAAGTATTATTTAATTATTCTTATCTCTCATGATACTTAATTTCATTACACATTTCTTGTTAACTATTTATAGTTATACTTCATGTACCACGTTTATCAATCGGAAGTGTTATAATAGGTTTTCCATTAATGGATATGTGTTTCATTCTGAAGAATATGGGCTGAGCAAAAAGACATAACAATGGGTTTTTTTTATGTTAAGGGATCGACTTCATATAAGTTTGAAGTTGACTGTTATGAGAAATTGGAAGAGGTTTTTGAATTGTAATATCATAGTGAACATGATATGTTTATTTTATTCAAATGCAAATGGTATGACACCATTGATAGAGGAATTAGAGTAAATCATCATTATGGTTTGGTCAAAATTAATTTAAAGGCTCTCCACAACGTCGACAATGTATTTGTTTTCTCCAAGCAATGCTAGCAAGTTTGTTACACATGCAATCATTCATTTAGGAAGGATTGTTCAAGAGCTAATTGGTTATCTATAATGAAAACAAAACCCATATGTCATATCGAGGTTGTCCAAGATGACAATAATGAATTAACTATAGGAGATGATGTCTTTCAACTTGGTGAGTTAGTTGATCCATATCGAGTTTCTCCGTCTAATGACTTAGAAAAAAATTTAAATTTTCACATCGCCGAGAAGATTTTTATTGATGTTGACATTGAAGAGTTGAATGATGTTTTAACCTCTAGCGGACAAACACAAATTGATGAATATGATAGCGATGAAATTAATATATAAGATTGTGATGGAGATGATGATGAGTCAATTGATGAATAAGAAGAGAATTCTGATTAATTTGCGCAACACGAATGTATAATGCCATAAATTATAATGTAATGTTTATGGACAAAATTCACTATAATATAATGACAATGATGTTAATTTATTATTGAATGACAAGTAAATATTTATTCTATTGTTGTGATGTGTGTGCAACTGTGAATTTAAGTATTTGCAGGATTGATAGATTAGGAATACATATATAATTTGACTTTAGACACTTTTTTACACCGATAGAAATACCGATAGACTGTACATTACATACAGGTATACTAAAAGAATGTATTCGCCGATATATTCCAGAGATCATGTGAATTGTTCCCCTTCACCCTGACATTGTTCATGATGTTCATTACATACAAGTATACCACCAGAATATGTCTGTCGGTATATTGAAGAGACCATAGGAACTATGCCCCTTTACCTTGACACTATTCTAGTGATCATTACATAAAGTATATCGACATAATATGTCTGTCGGTATATTCTAGAGACCATAGGAATTGTTCCCCTTTACCCTAACACAGTTCACGATGTTCATTACATATGAATATACAGACGAAATGAAAAGTCGTCGATAGTATTTTGAGTGGCTTTCTGAAAATTTTCGTGCAAGTTTAAAATTTTCATTTAACTTTATAAATGGAATCACCAATGAAAACATTAAAAATATTAATATTTAATTTCCTTATAGTAAAAACTGAAATAAAAGACCAGAATCAAAACATATCGAGGCTTCATATTCTTCATTTTTCTTCTCTCACACACTCGTTTCTCTCTTTTTCTCTGCCCTTCTCTCTCTCTCTCATTCTCACCCAAGATCAAACATTCTTTTCTCTTTTCATCCTAAGGTATGATGTCTTTATTTTTTTCTTTGTTTTTTGAGTTTATTAACAATATCTTTTTTTTAATTAAAAGCCAAAATAAAGCACGTTATGAAGGTAGGAATTTTTCATTCCTTTTACTTTTTTTTTTGCATTATTTTTGTTCAATTTTGTGTTCTTAATAATTTCATGAATTAATAAATGACATGAATTTTAGTTGTTATTGAAATAATTTTTGTATTATTTTGTTGAATTTTAGTTATTGTTTTCAAATTTTTTGTTCAATTTCAATTAAATGCGCATGATTAATTTTAACTATTATTTTGTATTTTTTCCATTTAGAATAATTTTTTGTAAATTTAGGATTGAAAATATTATCACTTAGAAATAATTATGTTGAATTTTAGTTGCTATTGTAATAATTTTTCATTATTTTGTTGAATTTTAGTTGTTTTATTTTCAATTTTGTTGCTCAATTTCAATTAATTGTATAGGATTAATTTTAATTTTTATTTTTATTTTTTGTAAATTTAGAATAATTTGTAATAAATTTATGATTAAAAATATTATCACGTAGAGAATAAAAATTATCTATGAAATTGAATTATGCTAAATTGTTAGAAGAAATTGAATAAAATCAATTACTTTGTAGCATATATGCTGTGTATTTACAGGTTTAAAAATTTGGATGGTCTCCTATATATGAGAGATGTCGCTGAACATTTTTTTAAAAAATAAGAATCATTTAATTTTTTTTATCCTTTATTTGTGTATATGCCTAAGGAAAAGTTTATTGCACGTCGCAAAGATATGATCATTGTAGTTCTTCTAACAGTAATGTTGATGACCATCAGTTATTATGTGCCAAACAAGAACAGGCACGTGAGGCACAAGCATTGACTCAGGATGTGGGCTCATCGAGTGCGATGTCGCAATGTCAAAGGGGGTCTCTTCACAACGAGATCCATTTACCCGTAAGTACGAGGCCCAGTAGAAGGATGATCTTTCAACGTAAGTTTGTTTTGCTTTCACAACGACATGAAAATTCCATTGTTTTAATGGAGCAAGGTTTCCAAACATCCTGAATGGAAACCTTAAGGCAATGCATGATGTTCAAGGTTCAATATTAATATTAACTTAAATATTTTTTATGTTAATTTGGACCGTTTATTGAAATTACTAAAATTCTCCTTTTATAAATTTTTACTTCAAGAAAAAATTTGAATGGGAGAGATCTAATAATAATTTTGCGATGTGGGTTTGAGAGAATAACGCTGCAATTAGGTATGATCAAAGGATATTTTTAAAAAAATATTAAAATTTTATTTTTCATTTACTAACATATAATTAATTTGTACCATATAGTTCGTGTGATTTTCAGTATGAGGCGCAAAAGAACACCAAAAAACATATGAAAGAAAGAGAGCTTTTAGGATGGAATGATGTGGTGGTGTAGAAGGATTTCAAACCGCCGTACGTCTCAGAGGTTGTATGGGAGGAAAACATTCAACACATGACATCCGTGTGTTTCATTTGATAGTCACAATCCTGTATGGATAACCAAAACTAGAGTGTTCACGGTTCCATTACCACGCACACCTGCGACTTCATTCTGTTCATTTCGCATGCGAAGCGAATGGTAGGATTTTTTTGTTATATTAATTTTTTAATTAGTTGTTTGTTGTAAATATATTTTACTCACAACATTTTCTTTATTGCAAGCTACGGTTCTTGGATGCGAACCAAACTCGATGAAGCTTTTTCTTGAAGCCCATGTGTAGAGTGATGACCACTAAAAAAGGGTGCAGCAGTTCATTGTTAAGCTCAACATTTTGTGGTATGTTGGTTTTCAATCATTTTTTTTTTCTTAAGCTATTATTTCCTTGAATTTGATGAATTTATTTTTTCTTTCCATGATACATATAACAACCGGTTGTAGGAGAGATACGGGGATAATCATTTGATCCATCTAGATATCGATTTGGATTTATGGTTGGAGGCAGGATCGTCCAATGGACCCAATTGAATTTGGGTGTATGGACTCTCTAACACTACAGCTGATAACTTGCAAACGACTCATTGTGCTTCCGACAGTTGAATGCTCGCAATCAATTCTGAGCATTCAAATTTTAGAGTTTGTGACGATGTTAGACTAATAGGTATCAAATTAGACATCATGTCTTAATGATAAATATGAACAACTCACTATTGATTATGAAGAATTTTGTCGATTAGTAATGGAGACGAAATCACATATGGGTGATTTATATGCACCCCCTAATTGGCATCGCGGTTTTGATGACAGCCAGCATTCTCTTCCTCCAACACCGTTTCTATTTTAGATTTATTGTATTTAAACATACAAATTTTTAAATTTTAAAAAATATTTTATTTTTATATAAATTATTTTATTTTAATTATTTTTTTATTTTTATTCAATAATATATATATATATATATATTACTGACGGGGTTATCGATGGCACAACTCTATCAGTATATTCCAAAAAGTTGGAAAATAATTATTGTAAATGTCACTATTACTAATGGAGTTATTGACAAAACCAAAGATTTGAAAAAGAATTACTGCAAATATCATTGCTATTGTTAATACACTAACAAGAATTACAGATGATATTATGTCGATGATATATTATATTTACCAATGGAATAAATTGGGTAATTTTTTTGGCGTGCTTTATCTGTCTATAAATCCATCGGTATATTTATTATTGACGAACTCATCTACAGTTCATAAATTATCGACAAGAGTTTTTCTGACAGACTGTTTCTATCCATGAGTCCGTCAGTAACATACGTACCGATGCACTACTAATGTAAATACTGATAAAAAATTTCATTGATAAAACTATTAAATCTGGTAGTACTTTAATTATTGGCAAATGAAGTAATGTATCACATAACCATCGTCAACATGATCTTCTTATGCCTTTTCCTTCCTTTTTATTTATTAGTTATTTATGGCACATACTTGTACGCTATCAATTTACTAAAGTTGAAATTTATACTAAATATTAAAATAAAAACAAAAAAGCCTAAAACATGTGGGTCAAATAATGTAGCAACTCATGGTATTTTGCTAATTTTACTCTTAGCAAAAGGGTTCATTGGTTATTACCATATTGATGGGGTAGATCGGTCTTTTCACATCTTTTATTGATAGTAAAATAACTTTATTATCTCTAGAGTAAAATTTATTAAATCTAATGTGTAGAGTTTTATTGTATTTTCAACTTTTTATGAATAGTGAAGTGACTAAATTACCATAAAAATGTAAAATCTCATTCACTAGTGGTCAAATACATTTTAATATTTTCATAATGGTTGTTTTATACAATCAGGTTGGTGGAGGGGCTTTATGAAGATTTTTGTTTTTATACACAGTAAGATTATTTAACCATTCTCGGTATCAAAAAAATTAAAGTTTCCTTACAGAGGGCTTTTTCATCTCTTGGCTTTTTTGTTATACTTGGGAAGACTAAGAGGCACTTTGGTCTTTTAGTAAATATAAATATTAATAAAAAAGATGGCTAGCACATACCGTGCAGGCGCTTTTTGGGCGGCATCTTCAGCAGTGTTTGGTGGTCAAACGCTGCCTTCTGCGGTGGCATTAGAAATGCGTTGGTGTTCTCTTCATGTGTTTGGTGGTCAAACATTGCCTTCCGCGGTGGCATAACGGGTTAACCATGCATTTGTTGTATTGAAAATTTATTTTTTTTCAATTTAATCCTTCAATATTTTTTTTGGAATTGATCTTTGATTTTTTTTTCACTTTTCTTTATATGGAACTATCTTAATCATGTGTCCATTGTCACAAGGTTAGTAGGTTAACCAATTTTATTTTATTTTTTTGCTTTTTTGTCATTCATTATTGAATTGTTTGATAGTTGGGCTTCACAATTTTATTCAATTTGCTTTCACTAATGGATTTTTTTAAAACTTTTTATTGGCACGGATAATTGTTTGATTAAACAAATTTTTTTCAAAGGAACAAACTTACCAGACATAATTGAGTACATGTCTCATGTTGCGAGATCAAATATCTTAATCTTAGTTATTTATTGATCAAATATCGATTGATTAATTAGATGCGTGTATAAGCATTTCGGTTTATAATTGAGAATTTTTTATATGAAAAAATATGTTGGAAAAGCCTATATGTTATTTTTTTCTGAAAACAAATTATCCGACCCATGATGAAGTGTTGATAAAATAGCTAGTATATACATGTTTTTCGAGAAATTGTAGAATTTATCCCATCATTTAATTTCTAGGGTTTTTTGTATGACTATGCTTTTCATATCTTGTCCACCGATTTCATTATAAATTTCCCTCCACCACATTTCACAATCTTAACATACTCACCATCCACTTGTTAAAACATAAATCAAACTCCCTGATCTTGCTTCGTAAACTGATGAAGGGCTTGTTTGGGATTGTGGTAGCAATTGTGGTTTAAAGTGTTTTTCTTTTAGAAATGCATTAAAATAATATTTTTTTAGTTTTAAAAAATCATTTTTGATATCAGCACATCAAAACGATCTAAAAACATAAAAAAATATTTTTAGCGAAAACAATTCATAGTAAAGGAACTAAGTCAAGGAACAGAGAGAACATTGGTGGTTTTATCAAATATGTTGGCTACTTATGGCCTCATAGCAAAGAACTAATCGAGGAAGCAATTTATCCAGACATTAAGTGTAGGAGAATTAAATGTATAATCATCCTAGTCATATTTTGATTTTAAAGTTGATTACTTAGGCCTCGTTTGTTTCACGAAAAGTGGTTTTCTGGAAACCATTTTCCAAACTTTCTTATGTTTGTTTATTATTAAGAAAGTTGGTCAACGATAAACATTTTCCAGTCAAAGAAAAATTTGACTTGGTTTCTAGAAAAGTATTTTCCTTTTATTTTGAGCAGAAAATACTTTTCAGAAGTAGTGAAAATTTTTAGGAATGTCATGTTATTTACTAATTATATCAAATTTGGTCCTCAAACTTTTGATTGCTATATATTTTATTTTGAATCTTTTTTTTTCAATTTTATCCCTTCGAATTTGATTTTTATATAAATTTTGATCCTTATTTTTATGATTGTTATTTGCTTTTTTTTTATCATTTTCTTAATTGAAATTTTCTATCTATCAGATTTGGTCCTCATTCTTTTGATTGTTATTTATTTTATTTGAAATAATTTATGAAATTATAATTTTTTTTAATTTCATCATCTTTCAACTTTTTTATCTATTAGATTTGATCTCTATTATTTTGATTGATATTTATTTTATTTGAGATAATTTATGAAATTAGATTTTTTTTTAATTTTATTCGCATTCAACGTTTTAATTTGTAAGATTTGTTCCTCATTATTTTAATAAACGTGAAAAAAATATTAACAATTTATTTTTTAGCTTATTTTCCATGACATAAACAAACATTGAAAAGTGTTTTTCAACTTATTTTTCATGATTCTACAAAACATCAGAAAATATTTTACTTTCTAGGAATCTGTTTTCTAAGAAACCGTTTTTCAAAAAAAAATTACTTTTCAATAAACAAATAATATCTTAGAACTTTTAAAAAAAATAGTTAATCATCATGTTTGATTTTACAGGCGAGGGGTTAATTTTGAGAGACTCAAGATTGAAGATATTTTGTTTAAATTTGATTTGATTTCACGGGCTAGTGCAAAAACTTATATAATAAATAAATTATATTAATATCTTTTAGGATGAAGAGTATTTATTGCAATTTGATAGTTGAGAATATAAATGCTTAAATCTTAAAGTTTGGGACCTAATTGAAATTGCATATATAAGTGGGGAATGTCTTTGTAGTTTTTTTTCATATAAAATGGTTAGATGAATTGGGGAGTAAATTATAAATTAGTATTTCTAGCTTTACAAAAGAACATGAAAAGAGGGAAAATGATTAATTAATTAATTTTTTTAATTAGAGATATTATTTAATTTGGTACAAAATTATAGGGACTAATTTATAACTTATGAACAGGGATAGGATTTGTTTATAATATCAAGGACATTTATTGAAATAAGTTATTTTTTTTCTGCAAGATGATGTGATGTATAAACACTAAGATGGCATGAAAAGAAATGACGAGACCTTCGATTCATGGGATAATTTGGAAATACTTTTTTTTTTTTTTGTCAAGAAAAACTATGCAATAGTATAAACACAAAGATTGACGTATTTGACTGTAACCTAACAGATAATATCATAAAAAATAAATTGTAAACAATTATAAAATTTAATCCCCAATAAATTTAATGTTAAAATATAAAATTAAAATTAAAAAATTAATTAAAAAAATATAAAAAACAATTTGAATTAACCCGCCAAACATGTAACTTGATTCATGAGACATTGATAATCTCATAAAAAACAAATCAAAACAAATAACGAAGTCTAGTTGTCAATTAACCCAATATTAAAAGATTAATTTGAGAAAAAAATCAATAAAAAAAATCTCGAGTCAACCTGTCAAATCCATAGTCAAGATAATGAAATTAAAATAATCTCATGAATAGTAAATTAAAAAAATTATAAAGTTAAATCCTGAATAAACCTAATATTGAAGAATATTATTGAAATTGAAAAATAACTCACAGAAAAAAAACATTATTACAATTAATAGTATTTAGTGAGGAGAGATACAATAAAATCTCATTCTTTTTTAGTTTTTTTTTATAATAATAACCTTATATAAAGCAAATTAAAATAAATAATAAAGATTAGTTCTCAAATAATCTAATATTAAATAATGAATTTTTAAAAAAAAATTAATAAGAAAAAAATTCGGATCAACTCGTTAAATCTCATAGTTCACGTTATGCGATTAAAATAATATCATAAAAATAAATTAAAAAAATTATAAAACTCGATTTATAATAAAACTAATATTAAATAATATAATTAAAAAAACTAAAAAATATTATTATAATTAATAGTATTTTATAAGAAGAATTACAATAAAATTCTCTCTTTGTTTAATGATTTTTATTAATTTTCCTTTCACAATTTTTTTTAAACAATCATTTTCCTTTGATTGAGAGCTAATTGTCGTGTTCATAGCTCAATTTCAACCAATAGCTACACCACCGATGTGACTATGTACTTGTTCAAGATCATTATACAGATATTTTCACAAAAGAGGTCATGTTAGACATGGAATTGGGCCTAATTTTTAAAAACTAACGAAGCAAACGTGATGGGCTCAGATTTATTAAATACAAAATTCAAAAAGAAAAAGGAAATAAAATGATGAGCTTCATATTAAAAAAAAAACTAAATGAGTTTAATTTTTTATTATAGCTCTAGAAATAAAAAAAATTATAGATTAAAATAGTATAAATATAATGTCCTTACCAAAAAAAAAATGATTAAGTCTTCAAGGTTAAAAATATTTTTTTCATAGAATATATTCATCATTACAAAAATTTATTAGGGATAAAATGGTCTGGACATGTTTTCTTTATTATAATATAATGACTATTTTTCCTTCAAAAGCAAAAAAAATCTTTGGGTGATCGACTCTTGTCTTTTCAAAAAATAAGCAATAGAGTTATGGCTATACCCTTGAAAGAGAGAACAAAATATACATGTATAAAGGTTTCATCATCATTTCTTTTCTTTTAAAAAAACAATAAAATAGTGGAATTAACCTTACAATTTGAAAAAACAAAAGTTATTTGTGAGGGTGTTTTGATCTTTTTTTACTGGTTTTGTCGTAATTTTTAGGTTTTATTAAGAATGACTTGATAATTTTATATTTTTAAATATTATTAAAAAACATTATTGATGCACACTCGTTAACACATAATGGCATATGTGCTATTCAAATGGCGTGTAAGAGATTGTGCAATGGCCAAAGTTCTATTTTTACCACGATGTTGATAATCATTTGCTACCAATAGAGGATTCTCATGCATTTTCAATTAAAAATTAAGGTAATTGGATTTGCACCAATACAAACCATAAATTTGATAAACAATAAAAGTATATTCTAGATCTTTTTTTTTCATTTTTGATAATGAAGGGTAGTCTTCCATTCTATCCTATTCATCGGTATTGATCACGAATAGTGGAAAAATTATTGGTCATTGAGCCATGTGATTTTTTCACTTTTTTTTTGTTGGGATGTCCTGAGTGTTTGCTATTCAAGTTAACCTGAGTTAACTTGTATTTTCTTACTTAATATTTTATTATTTAACTTCAGTCTTTTTTGTTCGGTCTTTCTTTTGAAAGTTTATTTTTTATCCTAATTTCATGTTGCGAGTAAAGGGTCAGTCGAGTTAACCTGGATTTATTATGTCTATATATTCTTCTCTTCAACCATTCACATTTCCCCCCTATTGTTTTTATGTTTTTAACAAAACACTATCTTAAATAGCGTTTGGTTAGTGTTTTGAGATAAAAAAACACAAGCAATTAAAATAAATGAGACGAGACCAAATAATAAATAGAGATAGAATTATGTTTAGTAATAGTGTATAAAATAAAGTGATTATCTATATATATTATGATTGGTTGATGGCAGAAAAGATATAATAAAATGTAAAAATTCTATTTTACTCTTAATCTCTCTCTTTTTTTTACTATCTTTTTCCAACATTCACCTCACTGCTAAAATGTTCATAGTGAACCTCCATTTTTAGCAGCCCAAAGTTTTCGAGTTCATTGTGCAGATGAGAATCCTAAAAATAGCAGCATAACAGTGAGATCCCAACTTGATAATGATAATAGACGTGGCCTTTCCAGAGTATGAAGGCACCAGTTTCTACAGAACCGGAAAGAGCATAAATTTATTATATATATATATATATATATATATATATATATATATATATCTTTTTTTATTATTTTGAAACAGCATAAATTTATTTTAAAAAGTTGTTTTTATATTTATGTCTTCATTTCTTTCTTGTACTAAACACATTTATATCTTAACTATATCGAAAAAATAATTATGAAATGCTGCCTAATAAACATGATTAAATAATGCTGTGTAAATATGTAGATAAAAAAGTATTAACAAAAATCCAACAATATATAAATTCAATGCAACTTTAAGACATAAATATGTATTAATTTTGTATATTGTATAATATTCTATCCAATAAATCAAAGCTATGC
>Ga0325403_1002692_pt1 | contig 15848 bp, 5 predicted proteins | sample PopdelMetagenome_19_FD_205665 | JGI IMG/M metagenome (GOLD analysis project Ga0325403, IMG submission 205665) | Populus deltoides microbial communities from Bellville, Georgia, United States - Xylem-PdKOR-R4 | ecosystem: Host-associated > Plants > Phyllosphere > Stem > Wood/Secondary xylem...
TTATTCATTCATTGTAAAAAATCTATAAACCCATTTTCTTTTGATTCAATAACGGATGGAAAAGCACCTTAGAATTTTGAGAAGAAGCCGGGTCGGGCGGTGCTTGAGAGTGGTGGTTGGCGAGGTTCCGGTGGTTGGCAGCGGTGTGCGTGTCTGAGATTGGAGAGGGAAGCGTCCAGTGGAGAGTTGATGCAGTATGTGGCCGTGGGTGTGGTGTTTTAGGGTTCGCATCCTTATGAAATTGTGGTAGGGTTGTTTTTAAAATATTTTTGTATTAAAATTTATTAAAAATATTTTTTTAATTTTTAAAAATTATTTTTAATATTAATATATTAACATAATCTAAACAAATAAAAAAATTAATTTGAAAAAACAAATCAAATTTTAAAAAAATGCATTCTCTAATAGCTTTTGGGATCTTATTTAGAGTTTGTTTGAATTTTAGATAGCTTTTATGGTTGTGATTTTAAAAAAATAAGTTTTAAAAAAGTGTGGTTAGTTGGACTTAGATATGTGTTTGGTAAAAATTATGATTGAAGTTTATGTGTAGTAAAAAACATGTATAGATGTTTGGTGAAATTGTGGTTGCGGTTGCTTTTCGAAGTTTTTTTTACTTGAAAATGCATCAAAATAATATATTTTTTATTTTTTAAAATTATTTTTTATATCAGCGCATCAAAATGATATAAAAATATAAAAAATATATATCAATTTGAAGTAAAGAACAAAATAAAAAAATTTCAATGTTTTTCAAAAGCTTTTTTGAAAAGCAAAAACAAACAGGGTTTTACGAAACTCAGTTAAAAAAGTATGTAAAAACTGCGTTTCAAACTCAATTTTTTAGTGGGCTCTGCAGTATAAAACGCAATTTAGTTTGTTACCAAACACCTTGCCGCATTTGTTTTGCTGCAAACATAAAAGTTGGTGAAAAACAAATGTAGACTTAGTATTGCGGTTCAATCATATTCTTGAAAATTTTTATTTTTTTTTAGTTTTAATTTAATTTTTTAGTATTTTAAATCGTTTTGATATGCTAATATAAAAAATAAATTATAAAAAATATTATTTTAATATATTTTTAAGTAAAAAACATTTTAAAAAATAACATATACTATACTTCCAAACTAACTTTGAAAGTGAACTTGACACCTTTATGCTTTTTAGTTTTCTAAATGCTTGTTTTTAAGGTGTTTAAAGTTAAATTGTCATTTTTAAACTTTTTTTTTATATGAAAAATATTAAATTAATTTTTTGGATAGTTTTTTATGTGTTAATATTAAAAAATTTTAAAAAAATTGATGTATTTTTTATTTAAAAATATTTTTTTAAAAATATGCCTCAAATGACCTAACATACAATTAATTTGATACCTCTCTCTCTCTTATTGATCTCCATTTTTATTCCATCTCAAATTATTAAATGCATGACAATCTATGAAATCACAAACTCTTTAAAAATATTTGATTGATTATTCCATAATATTAATGCTAGTAAAAAAAATTTATTAATCACAAACTCTTTAAAAGTATTTTTGTCTTAATGATTTTATTTTTATTCTAAATTCATTAATTAAATATTTAATAAATATATAAATAAATAAACTTTTATTAAAAATTAAATATATTTAAATAAATAATATCAATATTACACGCAATCAACCAATCAATTGATTACATCTAATATACACTCACAATCCTAACTTCAATATAAAGCTTCGCGACATCAATATTCATCAATGTTGAATGCTAGGTAAAAGAAATCAGTTATTTAACCTTTGTTCGTGCTGTGATACTCTTCTTACTGTGATGTCTTTCTTCATATACAAGGCATTCATCGGTCTTCAGAACAATGGCATGTATGCGTTGATGAAATCAAATTAACTAGCTTATTCATGCATGTTTGGTGTAGGTTACCCTAATGTACTCCCATGAGAGTGAATCTATACTCTTGGGTGCTACTATTCTTGGTGCCGATGCTTCAAAGAAATACCCTAGTCTTACTGAGGCCATGAACGCTCTGAATGTAGCTGGTCGTGCATATGCAAAATTGGCGAAAAATGTAAAATTTACCTCAAATGGAAAAACTGGAAATGGTAATGCATTCTCTGTGCGCTTGTACTTTTACGAAAGCAAACAAGATTTGTATTGGAAGTTTACAGTTAGGGTATGCTCAAACAACTAGATGAGATGGTGAAGAAGTGGTGTCGATGCTCCGGGAAACGAGCAGAAGCAGGGAGGGAAAGGAGCAGCAGCAGATAGGGTGCTCAATAGTTTCAGACTAGGGTACTTTCCTAGTGGTGGAGGATTTGGTGAGCAGCATTTGAACATATTTATCCTTTTTTTCCAGTGGGTGGTGGTGGTGGATACCGGAGACTAGGAGTGGTGTTTTTGGGAGGATGATGGTGGGATAAGACGCAGCTGGATTTGGTGATGAGTTTTGGGAGGAGGGAGCTGTGTTTGTTTGTGATTCTCCTTAATTGATGCTATGTTTGCTTTTTCAGAGACGAGAGTGTACTAAATTTGTGGAATTGATGGAAGTCCTTTTATAATTGGATAAGAATATATGATAACACCAAAGTTTAGTTTTACCCTTTTCGAGAATCTCAAGGAGGAACCGGTGACACAAAGGTAAAAGAGAGGTCATGAAAAAATCAATGCTACTTCATGGTTTGATTGTATTTAATAAAATTGATTAATTTAAATAAAAAAATACAATGATAATAAATAAATAAATTAATATAAAATAATTAACAACATAAAATAGATTAAAAAAAAAACCACAGCTTATCCAGATTATTATGTCAGATTTATGATCTGGTCATGATTTTAGAGTAATCCTGTAAAAAATAAATTAAATAAAATTATAAAACTCAATTATAAAAAAACTCAATATTGAAGGGCGAAACTAAAAAAAAATGATAGAAAAAAATCAAAATCAACTTGGATTATTTCGTTAAGCCCACAACCATGGAGGATGAATTTGAAATAAAAAAAAAAAACCAATTTTACAAAAGGACAAAACATAAGACCAAAGTTAACTTGAATTAACCTTTAAAATCCGTGAAACCTAATCATGAGCCTAGGACAAACTCTATAGAAGGCAAACCCTAAAAAATAACGAAGCAAAATCCTGAATCATTAAAATGCCAAGGGATAAATTAAAAAACAAATGAAATAAAAAAATTAAAATATTGATGACAAAATTTGACATGAAAATAATTTGAAATCAAATGTTGAATGATGAAATTGAAAACAAAATTCAATTAAAAAAATAAAAATAAATAAACATTAATAAAAAAAATAAGAATCATACTGAAAACAAAAATCAAATTAAATAAAATCTTTATATTTTGACAAGGGAAAGAGAGAGAGAGAGAGAGAGAAAGGAGGACAAGAAGACCACCATAAATCAACCATCTTACCATCATACACACTCACAACATCAATGAAAAAAGAGAGGTGTTTGAGAGGGGTGACACCTCATGTGCTGCTTAAAAGGGATGAGTGTCGCTCATTTGTTGGCGCGTGCCACGCATACCCCGCTAATTTTTTAAATAATATTTATATTAATAAAAAGACTAAATCACCCCTATCAACTTGTTTATTAAAAAAAATTGCAAAGACAAAAAAGCCCCTTGATTTAAGTTTAATCGTTATTGCTTATAAGGGTAATATAGTTATTACATTGTGTATATGCAAGGTTAGAAGACCAAATTTTCCCCAACTAAAAAATAGATCTTTGTGAAAAGACCACTTTACCTCAGCATAAAGGACCTTGATTTTTTTTTTTTGAAAAGACAAAATGGTAAGTGCACTGTTATGGTGATTATCAATATATGTCTAGGTGCATTTGGAGTTCTTAATGGGTTTTAAGTTTTTTTTTTTGTAATTTTTGTTTGTTCTTTTTAGATGGTTAACTAATTGTGGACCTACACTATGCCAGGAGGCCAAATCTTTTTTTTTTTACAAAAAATAATGTTCAAGTGCTACAAACGTGTTTTAAAGGAGAAAAAATCTATGAGTCAGGTTATATATATTACTGGGTCAAATAAGTTGATTTTATTTTAATTAGATAATAAAAAAATAGGTAATAACAATATATAAACTAAATTAAAAATAAGTAATCATGATAACCTAGGGAAAATATATTTTTCTAAAAGGGGACAAATGATATAGCTCAATTTCCAAACCATTAAATATAAAAAGACAAAATACATAAAAAAAAAGACCTAAAAAAACCAACTAGAGTCAACCTGAGTTTGTATGACAAACATGTAACTCGGGTCATCAAGGTTGAGCTAACCTGGATTATCCTACCAAACCAGCAGCCCATGTCATGAGATCGAGATAACTTTATATAAAAAATAAAAAAATAAAAAAGATGTCAACCCATGTTAACTTTTCAAACTCGTAATCCAAGTCATTAGACCGAAAGCACCCTAAATCAAATTCTTAACTAATCAAATATTGAAGGATGAAATTGAAAAAAAAATTAATTATACAAAAGGATCCAAAAAAATAGCAATTAAAAGAATGAAAATCAAAATAGAAATTAAAAAAATTTTGATTTTTGATGGAAGAGTGAATATGAAAATAAAAATCAATTAAACAAAAAGACCCAAAAAAATAAAATAACAATTAAAAGAATAAGGATAAAAATTGAAAACAAATCAAAACAAAGTTTTGATTGAGGGGTAAAATTGAAAAGTAAAACCAATTTAACAAAAAGGAAAAAAAATCAAAAGAAGGAGAATTAAATTGAAAAAAATAATATATCACAAATTGGGATTAAAAAATAAAATTGAAATCAAATCAAAAGAATAAGGACTAGAATTGAAATCCTGATAAATAAGAGAACAACTTTGAAATTTTGCATGGTCAGCGTAAATTTCATGGGAGGAGAGATAAAAGAGAAAAAAAAAAAAAGAAAGCAAGGCTAGAGACAAATCATCTCACCACCAACCATACACGTCGCCCCAAAAGGAAGAGGATGCCGTAACGTTTAAATGACATTGCAAAAGGGCATTTTTGTTCGTAGAAAGGCACTATACGGGCCACCCAGAGAGCTCGAACACCTCCCACGCACCAACCATTTTTTTATTTTTAATTATATTTTATATTGATTCAAATACCAAATTCCCTCTTAGTCAACTTGATTATAACAAAAACAAAAATATGAAAAATACAAAATAGCCTTTGTATGCACATTTTAAGTTTTTTTGCTCTAAAAAATATTTTAATTATTTCACTATACTTTTTAAATACGAAAAAACATATTTGTTCTTAATCAACTTGGTAATGACTAATGGGCCTTATAAAAAGACATTACTACCCCAATAGTCAATTTAATTATTTTTTGTAAGAAGGATAAATATGTTATTACACTGTTCTAATGAACAATGATTATGAGTCTGTATTATCACACTCGACATCACGGTGGCCCATCCTTTTTCATAAAAATATGAGGAAAGAAGTTTTTTCAATTTTCTAATAGAGAGGAAAGGTCTAATCTTTTTAAAGGAATTGTCATCTAGTATTATGATCACTAGAAACTCCAATTGGTATTCAGAGATCTAGGGTAAGAGACTGATTATGCTAGAGATAAGATATTGTCACCTTAAAATATCCTACTTGAGATAATTTGCATTGTTAATCTTGTTTTAAATTGCAAATAATTTGTTGTGTATATAATCTCCTAGTGATCTATCATTGGGTTTTTTACTCTAGAGTTAGTGGGTATCAGACTGAAAATAATATTTACAATTTTGGAATTGGTGAGTATTGCCTAAACTAGACCTAATATTTCTAACTCCAGCATCAATGGATATTAAAAAAATAATACTTCTAATTCTAACATTGACGAGTATTGTACCGAAAAGATCTAATGACTCTAGTTCATGAATATTGGACTAAAAATAATACTTTCAATTTTAGCATTGGTGAATATTGACCACAAAGATCTAATATATGGAGTCAATAAATATTGGACTAAAAATAACACTTTCAATTATAGCATCGATGAGTATTACTCAAAATAATATTCTTAACTTTGTTGTTAATATTTTAAATTGGAAATTTTTATATGTTAAAATTTTGGGAATGCAAGTAATAACTTGTTATGAGTCCAATTACTCCAAATATTAACAAGGCATATCCTTTTTGAAATGGGTGTTTAGAAAACCATAGTTAAGCTTTTGGGGATTTTAGGCATGTCACCCTAATGAGCCTTTTAATTTGAACCATGTTGCAATGAACCCTATAAACTTATTATAAGGTCTAAAAATGCATGAAATAATATATATATATATATATATATATATATATATATATATATATATATATATATATTATCTTTATCTTTTGGAAAAATGCTAAAAAACATAAGTATGTTTTTTAAAACAAGCAAAATGAGTTTTTTTTGTAATATTCTTGAAGGAATTGACTGTATTAAAATTAAAATAATTTTGGCATTTTTAGACACTTCAATCCATCATGCAACCAAACAAGGCATAAGATGTAAGGAAATGGACTACAACCAACACAACCCATGTAACAAACAAGTGCAACCCAAATAACAAACAAGCATAACCTAAGTTCCATAACCCCACGAGGACCCAGCCCACGAGCTCTTTAAAAAACAAAAGTGTATGGCTTAATAGATTAAAAAGACACCCGACCCAGTCTATCCTTTCAACTTAACATCACAACCCAAAGAGTGGTTTGAAAACCTAGCCTATTACTAAAAAGGGAAGATAACGCTGCTTTTCATAAAGCTTCAAATGCTAACCTAATAAAAAGAAAAGAAAAGGCAAACAAAAGAAGAAAGAGTGTATTTGTTTTTGCATTAAAAAAAAATTATTTTTTTTATAATTTTGGATTGTCAAAAATGAATTTAAAAAAACAAAAAAAAAAAAACTCATGGGTTATAAACACACTATGAGACTTTCAGAATAAAGGTTCATCATCTTCATTCTCTATTGTGTGTGTGTGTCTGTATTCAAAGCATCTTTTTCTATAATATTATTGTATTATCTCTCTCTAAAAGATATTTATTTAAGAATCAGAGAGTCCTCACCTCTAACAAAGGGGACATATTGCAAGTACTAGCCACAAGTTACCTTAGCCTACCAAACACCAAATATAAGTTATCAACTACCTTGGCTAAAGAGAATGGATAAGATTGTTAAGACCAATTGATTAACTAATTATCTAACTTGGGAGCCCCGTTCCTAGGTTACTTGGATTTTTAGGATTTCATCAATGACGCTGTCTGTGAGAAATTGATAAAAAAAAAGTCATTGATTTATTTCTAAAGCTTGTTTTTGACATTTCAAAGCCATTCCATGGCACACAACCAATGCCCACCTGGGCTAGGACGCGAGACAAGTCTCTTGTTGTCATGGACACTTCTACCTAGCAAAAGCTTTAACAACTCATTAGTCAGGTGCAATTCCTCACTCAGGTCGTGTTGGTAACCCGAGGGAAAAATCAAACCTTGCCACCCCAATAAGTTTAACACCCTTAACAACACACAATGTTTTAACACAACGGTTATCAGCTGCACTAGAAGCCCGTAGAAAATCACACTACCCAGAGGAGACCAGGAAGAATAACATTTATAGGAGTTTCTCAAAAGATCACTTGCACTATTGCGATACCTATGCACAAAGAAAATACTCCGAAAAAACTTATGTTAGTTACCATAGGACGGACACCAGCCACCGTAATCGTCATTCTACGCCCAACTCTTCAAGCTCCAAAGAGCCCAATAAAAAAGAACTAAGAGACAATTTATGTATGAGCATATCTAGGAGAATGTCTATATCTACCATTGGTGGAGAGTTTCTCCTTTGTCAAAATGCATATTGAACACTCGACTCTTTAAGGACTGTATTAAAACATGTGTAAAGTGAAGCAATTTATGAAAAATCACATACAAGTTTAAAATGTCAGTTTGCTATGACATGGACCTCTTTAATTTTACAAGGACAACTAGCGTAACTTGGAGCATAAAGTTGCTTTAAATAGGTTTTTAGTTTTTTATTTTTTTGCAAAACTAATTATATCAATATCCAATTATTGTTGTTTGGAAATGTTATTTTGGAACTGTGTGGTGGTACTTAGAGCATATAGTTGCTAAACCTATATTAAAATTGTGTCATCATATTGGAGAACATCTTAGTCCTATTTCTATGTACTTTACAATTATTTAACAAGATATGATAGTGTAATAAAAAAACAAAAGACAACCTAAGATATTTTAAATTATTTTTTTTCTTTGTATTTCATAGCAATTTGCTTTGATATTTTAACATTAATCCAATATATTTTAAAATTTTCTTTTAAATGCTACCCCAAAAATATTTTCAATTTCTAAAATAATAAAACATCATCACCTAGAAAGGTCTTTAATGGAAAAACCATTTATTTGAACCCACCACATATAGAGTAGAGAAGAGAGTTAAAAAAAAAAACAAGAAGAAAAAGGAAAGGAATTAATAAAGGAGGAGGAGGAGGAGGAGATAATAATACTCCTTACCAAATAGTAAGTTTAAGAGATAAATTATCAATTAAAAAAAATCCCTCAAATTACTAAGTCTTGTTTGAAGCATTAAGTTACATTTCATTGTATAAGTTTTTATTATTATTATTATTATTATCATACAAAGAAAATAAAAATTGACCCTCTTGTTCCCATCAATTTTAGTTTTGATATTTTTCTTAAATTTCAATTCTTTGTTTGGGTTTGGCATTCATCACTAACAAAAGCAAAATAAATAAAACTAAATTTCAAGAGATTTGCTAGATAATTAAAGAGGCTTGCTTCATCCTATAGCATAAATACCAGAAAGGGCAAATATGAAATATCCTTTGAAGATGGTATAAATCACAATGCTCGAAAAAGAGGTTTGGATATTTATATGCATCAGGACAATTGACATCACAGAATGAAAATGAAGAATTCAAGTAAACTGACAAGAAATTGGAAAGCGAGTGAACAACAGTTTGAGTACTCTGGCTGTATCCAATGACACCGCCACTACCATTGCTTCCACAAGTTGGTGACTCACGAATCAAACATAAACATTGTGCCACCTGGCACCTCATTACTGGCTTCTCATTCCGTGGCCCACGTGATTTTTCACGAGAAAGCGAGAGTGAGTTGACTGACAATGCCTGCGCGTGGAGCAGGAGAAGTGACCTTATAACGAATCGAACGTAACAGGTCTTTTATACGAAGCATATTCCACGATATCATTGGATCACTCAATGGATGGCTGACACGTTCCCAAGAGTCAATACCAGATTGGTGTCCGCTTATGCAACGGGAGCATGAAAGAAAAAAAAAAAAATGAGAGATGAGGATCATTCACTTGATAAGGTCTATTATAACTTAGTTAATTTAATAATATTATTAAGAAAACTATATTGATAATAAATAAAATAAAATATTTAATAATAATTAATTATAAAAAATAATCTGACAATATTTCATTCAGGAAGAGAAGAAAAAAAAACATGTTAAAGACTTATTATTATTCTATTGTGGACATCGTTCCACTACAAAAAAGAAACTCACCGAGATAGTTCTAATGCCTTTACAAAAGACTGCATGATAAAAAAAAAAAGCTACACGCGACGTTAAAAAAATAACCTGGAAAGCAAACCAAACAAATTATTATGAAGCGAGCATCTCAAGTTTATATTTAATTAATTAATTTAATTTAGTTTAAAAACAAAATTCCTTGACAAAAAGCTAAATTTAACAAAGAATAACAATTAAAAAGATCCTAGATAACCAAGTCATTTTTTAAATTAGCAAAAAATCTGATAGAAAGCAAATAAAAAAATAACAGAGCTCAATCTCCAATTTAATAAATATCCAACGATGAAACTGAAAAAAACATGAGCTTAAAAAAAAAAGCAAACCCGAACAAATATTTTAAACCTAAACTAATCTCTTAAACTTGTAACCTATGAAATTCTGGATCTGGACTTATTCAAGAAGCTCAATTCTCATTCAATTTAATGTTGACGGATGAAATTGAAACAAAAGTCTATTTTAAAAATTATCTCAAATAAAAAATAAAAATCAAAAGAATGATGGCCAAATCTGAAGTCTAACACAAAAAAAATTAAAAAATGATGAAATTAAAAATAAATTTTAATTTTATAAATAATTTCAAATAAAGCAAATAGTAATAAAAAAATAAAGATCAAATCTAAAGGAAAAATAAATTGAAGGGTTGTTATGAAGATTTAGGAGGGCTAGGTGTCCAAAATGAGGAAGAGAGAGAAAAGACGGGGAAAAAAAAGTTCATCGGCGCCATACTAGAGGTTTATTGGCCACACACGTTGCTTAGGGACGGAGAGCCACCAAGATGATTCAAATAGTAAGAACTTAGGTGAGCATATTGATCATTTATACTTTTTTGTTTAATATATTACAAAAGAAATCATTATGTGTTAATCTATTAAACTGGAAAAATTATTCACAATTTAAAATAGCTTATAGTTTAACTTTACTAGATTTAGTTTATTTACTTGTTGATGAAAGAGTTAGACTTGATGACAATATAAAATCAAGGTGATGAAAGCATTGTTTAAGAAGGTACAATAACATGTTGAGAAAAAGAATGAAAAGTATGCATTTCAAGCAAACAAAAGATGAAAAAGGGTTGTCTTTGAATCAGGAGATTGAGTTTGGGTGTATATGCGTAGAAAAGAGATTTCCTAGATATTGAAAATCAAATTTAATGCCTAAAGAATACAATTTATTCAGATTCCTTAAAGGAAGGAATGCCTACAAAGTGAATCTATAGGGTAAGTATAATGTTAATGTTATATTCAAAAATTTTTTTATCTTTCTTTGTTTGATGTAAGTCATTCAAGGTCGAATCATTTTAAGGAAATAAGGGATGATGCGATCCTGGATACAACATTAAAGGACCTTAGAAGTGTTTATTGAGTCTATTCTAAGACCTAAAATGAAGTGGATCTAAAATGAGTTCAATGGGTTATGTAAAGGGGTTTGCATTAAAAAGGCTCAAATCTGTCAGTCTGGATCTTTTTCTACCTTTTGGATCATATATGAAGCTACATTTGGAGTTCCAATTGGGTTGAAAACTAGACATTTGTACATTTCCAATGATATATGGTAGGTTCACTAATTTATCCGGACGAGAGAGAACAACATGTTTGAAGTTAGGCCTAGAATCTGCCAGTAAAATATAAAAACAAAAAAAGACATTATTTCCTTAAGAGTTGTGGATTCCATTTATTATAAGGAGTTCTTAATGTTATTGAAAACTTATGTAGCAGCCTTTGACTTACTTATCTTACAAGGATTTAATATCAAACAAGAACAATTAATTAGTTAGAAATTAATCCTTATTTGTAAAGCATCAAGCTTTTGTTTAGCAAATATTCTTCAATAATTATTTATCTTGGGTATTTTTTCACTATCATTTACGCCAAAGCGTGAAAAATAATCTTATACTATTGTTTTTTTTAAAAAAAAACTTTATTTTAATTAGTTTGGACTTTATTTAAATTTGTTGCATGTCTAACCCATTAGTTTTAGGGTTTACATATAAATATTCTTATGTAAGGATTTTAATTAAGTTGATGAATTTTATCTACAAGTTCCTGTATATTGTGTGCTTATTTTTCTTGTGTGGTTGAGTGATTTTCATACTAAGTTCTTGATTGAACTTGCATACTCTTTGAAGGATTGATCAACTTCATTGTGATTTATACTTCCCGTTCATGTTTAGATATAAGTGTAGAGTGAGGGTGATCAATTGCATCTAACTCTGGGTTCTTCAAGGCAAAATTCTTGTTGCGTCAAGTTGCAAATTTTCTTCAAAACCTCAAATTTATCAATCTAAGGGATAATTCCATATCAATTACTCTATTTGATTTTGTTTATTTTTTGTTAATCAATAATTTTTCATTTTAGTTTTGCTCATAAAGAAATACAATTTCTTTTATAAAATTTAAATTTATAATTTCTTTATTACAAAGAGATTTTCATTAAGTTGAAGAACTTTATCTACAAGTTGTCATATACTGTGTGCTTATTTCTCTTGTGTGGTTGAGTGATTCTCATATTCAATTCTTGATTGAACTTGCAAACTCTTTGAAGGATTGATGAACTTCGTTGTGATTTTTTCTTCTTGTTCGTGTCTCAATGTAGGTGTAGAGTGAGGGTGATCAATTACATATAACTTTGGTTCTTCAAGGCAAGGTTCTTGTTAGTTCAAGTTGCAAACTTTCTTTAAAACCTCAAATTTATCAATTTAAGGGACAATTCTGCATCAACTACTCTATTTGATTTCATTTTTTGGTTAATCAATAATTTTTCATTTAAGTTTTGCTTATAAAGAAATAAATTTTTTTTCATAAAATTTAAATTTATAATTTCTTTATTGCAAAGAGATTTTCATTAAGTTAATGAACTTTATCTACAAGTTGTCGTATATTGTGTGCTTATTTTTCTTGTGTGGTTGAATGATTCTCATACTAAGTTCTTGATTGAACTTGCAATCTCTTTAAATGATTGATCAACTTCGTTATGATTTATACTTCTCGTTCGCGTCTCAATATAGGTATAGAGTGAGGAAGATTAATTGCATATAACTTTGGTTCTTCAAGGCAAGGTTTTTGTTGGGTCAAGTTGCAAACTTTCTTCAAAACCTTAAATTTATCAATCTAAAGGATAATTTCACATCAATTACTCTATTTGATTTTTTTTTGGTTAATCAATAATTTTTCATTTAAGTTTTGCTTATAAAGAAAAAAAATTTCTTTCATAAATTTTAAATTTCTTAATTACAAAGAGAGAAATGAAATTTTAAATTGAGTTCTAATAATCTTAATTCGGTTTATTAAGCTACTTGTTTTATTCATTGAAAAGTTTATTGAATTTGAGTGGGATATTGTTTTATTTATCTTGTAATTCACTATTGCAAATAAAATATAGTCATAATTATTTAATGTGATTTTCAGTACATATTAATTAAATTAATCAACAATTAAATAAGAATAGATAAATTTTTATTCATTGAAAATGAACAATGTTGCAAAATAATTCTTTTGTTATTAAATACTTATATTTTCATAAATAATATTACAGAATACAATGTTTGAAAGTTATAACTATGAAAGTTGCATCCACATTTTTTTTTCATTAGATGGTATTCTTGGATTTTTTTATATATTTAAAAAAAATCACAATCCAATAAGAAACATAATATTTACATGAAGAATAGAAATTGGTTAGAATCTTATTTCTTTAATAAAAATCGGTTAGAATCTTATTTCTTTAATAAAAATCCTTCCCTCTTAATTAAATTCTAATGAGTAGTTCTTTCATTAAATAATGCCTTAAGGTAGATATATTAGAGGATTGTGTGAAATTTTGTAAGACTTAAGCATATCATATAATGGGAGAAGGAATGGAGTTTTGAACAATTAATAAATAATAAAAGGTGTGGTGAAAAAACTATATATATATATATATATATATATATATATATATATATATATATATATATATATATATATATCAGGTTAGGGTAGATGTAGTCAAACACTATAGATTATAACAACAATATGTTTTTTTTCTTACAATTTGATCCCTAAACGGTTAAATTGATAGCCAATTGCTTCTAATTTGTTAGGAAAAGACAAGATTCAAAGACAATGGACCAAATTAAGCAAGACATGGAAAATATGTGGTGATTTTAAAGTTGGCGTAAAAAGTTCATTTGATTCTTCTACTTTTTAAATGGTTCATTGTTGGTCCTTTTAGTTTTCAATAATTAAACTTTGGTCCAACATTTTTTTTTAAGTTTTTGGTTTAAGAGAGGAGAGAGAAAGTCATCAGATTCCGGTGATATTTAGAGAAAATCATCAGTAGACACTGATTTTAGTCACAAAAAAATTGTTCTTACTGCCAACAAGTTCTATTGGATTAAAGGAGTTTTACTTAAATATTCTTTAGCCTTTCTATTGTTTGAGATGGTGGATTTAGGTTTGTGAAGTTTTTGAACTCATATTGATTTTTGTATTTACTCATTAATGGGTTTATTTAGGTATCTAGGTTGTTTATTAGATACTTTTGGTTAAAAAAAAGGGTTAAAAAATGATTTTTTAGGCCCTTGCCTTGATTTTTTAATAACCCTCTAGTCGCTAGTTTTTAGAGCTGCATGTTACAGATCATTTATTGTTTTTTTAATTAAAGGATGGATGATAAGATTATTTAAAAAAGACTAGGCATGCGAGTCAATATTCTTTTTTATAGACCAAGCGCGGGTCTATATGCTTATCTTTTTTTTTTAAAATTTTTTTATGCATTTTCATTCCTTAAATTGTTTTTTTTTTAAATAATAATCTCCTCCAATGCTTTTTTTTTTAAGATTTAAAAAGGTATTTTTTTAGTCCCATGCATCTTTTTTGTTTTTTTTTGTTTTGCTTTTTTGTAAATTTATTATTTGATTTGAAAAGAGGGCAATTATTTGTCTTAGAATTGAATGAAAGATAATTTCATAAATAAAAGTTATTAAATCCATTGGGATACATGATTTGAGGCTTGATTTTGCTAAGTTAATTTGAGTTCACTCTAATTTATTTTTTGAATTTTTTTTGTAATTAAATATTTTTTTTTCAATTTCATTTATCGAGATTGAGTTGATTGGAAATTAGTTTAGTAATTTAATCTGAATTAATTTAGATCGATCCAATATATCATCGTCTCAGTTTAAAAAAAAAGCTATCCTAATATACCACCATTTCAATTTTTATAAAAAAATATCATATTATATGTATTAGGTTTTTAATTCATGGTAAAAGTTTTTTACTCATGAAAAACACTTTAAGAATGCATAAGTTATTCTTAACATTATAAAATAATTCAATTCGTGTCGTAGCTGAGCCTGATATCTAATATTCGCAATTTTGGTGCCAATCACTCTCACCCTCAGAGTTCAAGAATTTAGCCTCCAAACTGAATCTTATGTTCCAGAACTAAAAGTATCATTCTTAATTATTTAATTATTTATGGTAGGAAGAACAAATTCTTTGTGATGCTCAAACAAACGCTAGCCAAAAGAGCGTGGAGAAGCATGCGAGAGCGAGAAGAGTGCTCAAGTTCAAACAAATGATGCCAAGAGAGGAGAGAGAAAGCAGGCAATGCCTGCCACGTATGAGACTACCTGGCAAGCAGCCATTGCCTTGCAATTGCGCCATCTCCCCTTCCTTCTCTCTCTCTCTGTCATCATCGCAGTCACAACCCAACCCAACTCTCCTCCAGACCCCATTTTTCTGCTTCCTTTTCTTCTTCCTTCCTTCCTTTGTTTTTTTTTTTTTCCTTTCCACAGAAACCCCACTAACCCAATTCTGAGAAACAGACATAAATTGTTAATCTTGGAACTTCTTGTTTTCCTATTTTAATTTGTTCACCAGGTACCTTCTTGTTTCATTTTAGAAACTGGGATTTCTTTCTTTTACATATTATTGAACCGAATCTGGGTTCTTAAAGGAGGGTTCGTTTTGATGTTTTGAGTTGTTTATGACTGTAGTTTCTCTTGGTTTAGATTTAAAAACATAGTTTTTTTTTTTTTTTTAAATTTAGGGATCTTTTTTCTTGTTTTTGGTGGTGCTGGAATTAGTGGCAATGACTGATTTTGATGATTTTAGGGGCTTTTTATGAGCTTCCAAATGAAGAATCAGTTTGTTATTTGCTTTGTTAGAATCATCAGTGAATTGCGTTGTTATGCTTTCAATTTTGAGAAAGCTGTTAATATTGATGTGTTGTGATGTTATACTCCATGTGTAATAACAGAA
>Ga0325403_1002694_pt1 | contig 15845 bp, 15 predicted proteins | sample PopdelMetagenome_19_FD_205665 | JGI IMG/M metagenome (GOLD analysis project Ga0325403, IMG submission 205665) | Populus deltoides microbial communities from Bellville, Georgia, United States - Xylem-PdKOR-R4 | ecosystem: Host-associated > Plants > Phyllosphere > Stem > Wood/Secondary xylem...
GTGGGTCCCATGTTAAACCGTGTCCTGTATGTCCGTACAATGTCTTATAATAGCTGTTTGGAGTGGTGTTAGATGTTGGTTTTAATATTTTCTATTTTTTATTTTAGTTTATTAAAATAAGCTAAAATTTTTAATTTTTTTTAAATATAATCTAACTCCACAAAATAATATGTTTTATATCCATTAATAATTAATTATCACAATCATAATAGTACAACTTGAACTGATATGATGAGTTCACTCAAAATTTGATTCATTAATAATTATTTAAAGTTTTAATATTTTATATAAATAAATTAAAAAAATCTATGTGAATATAAAATATATTTTTTATAAATATTAAAATTTAAAATAATATTTAAAAAAAATTATTCCATATTAAAAAAATATTATGTTATTTTATAAAATTGAAGTATTTAAACAAAAAAAACATAATTTTTTTTTGTGAATACAGAGTATATATATATTAAAGAGTTTCAAATCTCACATTGAAAAGATATTATGCTATCCTTTTAAGTTGAAGTATTTAAACAAAAACAAAATTACCCTATATTGAAAAGACAACTTTTTTCTTGTGAACATAAAGTATATATACGAAAGGGTTTCAAATTCCATATTAAAGAAATAATTTTTTCTTGGTAATATAGAATATATATATTAAAGAATTTCAAATCTTACATTTAAAAAACATAAATTTTTTTCTTGTAAACATAAAGTATATTTACGAAAGGGTTTGAAATTTCACATTGAAAAAATAAAATATTTTTATAATATTTATATAATGAACTTTAAAAAGTATTAATAACTAACTAAAAAAATATAAAAAAAAGAGATATAGAAAAAAAACTACATTTGAAAAAAAAAAAAAAACAGGTCTCCTCCGGGTTCGCCTGGGTCATGGGTCGACCCGCTGGGTCGACAAGGTTTTACCGAGTTATTGCAACAACCAGTCTTTTAACAAATCCGGACCGGTCCAGCTATCGGGTCGACCTGTCGGGCCATTCCGGGTTTAATATCCGTGAATTTAATTGATCTGAAATCTAAATTGATTTCTTTAAAGTAAAAAAAAACAAAAAATTCAATTGTTTTGATTAAAAAATTTAATTGCCTTGCTAACCTAGTTAAAAACAGGTCCTCAACCTCTTTACTTCTTATACATGTTATTGAGTTATTTATGACTCGAGTTTTGACCCAATTCTACAGTCAAGTTTGATTTTACAACCATGAGCAATATTCATTATAAAAATAAATAAAAAATAAAAAAATTTAAAGTATAAACTTTTTTTCACCAAACGAGAATCAAACAAAATAAATTAGCAATTCATTTCCACAACCTCCGATAAGATGTGTCATAACCCAATTTTTGACCCTTTTATTTTTATTTTAATTATTGTTTTTACTGAAAAAATTGATGAAAAACAAGTAAAAATAAAATAAATGAAGAATGAATTAAAATTTGGGTTAAGGGCAACATGATTGGAAGTTTAAAGATTTAATTAAATTCTTGACTAGTTTAATTAATCAAATCAAGGGCTTAATTGGAGAATTGATAAGTTTTGAGACTTAATTGAGTTTGGAATTAATTTAATTAATCCAATTAAGGGCTTAATTGGAGAATTGATAAGTTTTGAGACTTAATTGAACTTGGAATTAATTTAATTAATCCAATTAAGGGTTTAATTGGATAATTGATAAGATTTGAGACTTAATTGAGCTTGGAATTAATTTAATTAATCAAATCAAGGGTTGAATCGGAGAATTGATAAGTTTTGAGACTTAATTGAACTTGGAATTAATTTATTCAGGGATGCAATTGAAAAACTATCAAAGTATGGAGCTGATTCTGGTCAAATTTGCAAGAAATTAAAACCCAAGGACTGGACGGCAAAAATTCAAAATGTCAAGGATCAAAACGCAAATGGCCATTAACATTAACACTGTTCATCTTCTTCACCCGAAAAAAGAAGAAAAACGAATGCCTTTATTGCATTAAAATCCATGCGACTGCATGGCATTCTCTGGTTATAAAAACCAGAGAAGGAGAACCGGCAAAGAAGGGGGGAACCAAAGGAGGGAAATTATATAGAGGGGAGCAAATTTTTTGCCCCTGTTTCTGCTCAAAGAAACAGAGGCGTTCGTGAGGCACGAACGCGTGAAGAAAGAGGGGACTGGGTTAAGAAAACAAAAGGAAGGAATAAACGGGGAGAAGTATAAACCGAAAACAACAGGAAACACACAGAGAAGAACGAAACGGAGACTGAGACGCAGAAGATTTGGAACTAACAAGGAAAAACAGAGAGCACGAACAAGCAGGGAGAAGACATGCAGAAGAGACAGAGCAGAGGGATCCAACACAGAAAGAAAAAAAAAAAACAACGTAGAAGAAGGAACAGAGGAGAGGAAGTAGCGTCTGCCGACTAGAGCTAACCGGTCGTCACCATCGTCTTCGTCTTCACCCCGCAGCTGCACCAGGTAAGCTTGCATCTTTCCTTCTATTTCCATCTTTAATTACACAGTCACTGTGCACATGCAATTTTAATTACACCGGCACAGTGCACTGTGCACACGCAGAAGAGATTGAGTGTGCATCCTTGGCCCAGCCGGGTCACTGGCTTGGGCCAGTGACCAGGCCGGGCTAGCTGGGTTTAGCCCAGTCCAAAAAAAATTAAAAAATAAAAACAGAAAAATAAAAAAATAAAAAAAATAAAAAATGTGTATGTATAAATAAAAATAATATAAATTTATTAGTTTATTCACTGACGCCAGAGTCAAGAATAAAAATACCGGTTTAAATTTATATTATTTTTATTCGTTGTATTTTTATTTTATTTAGCTAGAAAAATGAAAATATATATATGTGCATATATAAAAATAAATTTATTTTTATTTATTTATTTATTCACTGGTGTTAGAGTAGGGAATAAAAATATTGATCTAATTTTTTTTGTAGCTACGAATTTTTACCAACGCCGGAGTTGGAATTATTCGAGCTCGAATATTCACTGGCACCAGAGTCGGGAATATTATAAACAAATCATCATAGCATAAGCGAATAAATGTTTAGCAATTGAAAACAAAACCAACAATGCAGTTTGCCTTAGGCAGAATGTTTAAGGGGTGATAATATCTTCCCTTTTACATAATCAATCCCGAACCATAGAATCTCTGTTGACCAGTTAGGGTTTCTAGTGACCATAATACTAGGTGGCGACTCCTTAAATAAGATATTTTTCCTTAAAAGAACAAGATGCTAGATATTTGTTCTTTTTCCATAATCTAGAATTATTTTGAGAGCCGCCTCGATGTCGAGTGCGACAAGATGAAAAGCCAAACACACACGAAGACTTGAATTGCACAACTTGCAATCCAAGTTCTGTTGGCTCCACTGCCTCCATCACCATCTAGAATATTCTAGAACAATCACCAATATCTTCTGATGTAATATATTCTCCAATATTCATATTTGTTTTTGTTTTGCTTTTAATCCACCAAGTAGTATAATAAATGAAAGAAAAAACACGAACTCTTGATTGCTTTTGTAAATTTAATTAATTAAAATTACCAAAAAAAAATAAACCACAATAGTTTTTTTAAAAAAAATACACATTTAACTGTAGATTGCAATGTAATGATATCTTTTATTAAAACAAACAAATGACCATATAACTATTTTATGGAGTAAGATAGTCTTTTCGAGAGGATTCATTTGGTATTATATAATTAATTGAGAATATAACAATATACTAACTTTTTCACATAATTAAATTACATAAATACCTTTAAGATGTTAACACAAAAATAAAAGATGAGAGGGCTTTTTGCATCATTTCTGGTTTTTTTTTTTTAAAAAACAAATACTACATTGTTCTTTGAGTCAAGAAAATTAAAGGACTCAAGAGATATTTCAGTATTTTTCTCATTTTTTGTATAATCTATTTGAATCATAGACAAATCAGTATTTTAACTAATAAAAATAATAAAAAAAGGGTTGTACGCATGCGCTAGTGAGTGGATGTTGTTTGTGCCCTTCAAGCAACTCATATGTAACATGTGTTGGAAGTATTCCGACGACCAAAATTGCATTGTCAGAAGTTTCCAATGGCAACAAAGTTTGGGATGGAACATGTAGTCAAATTTGAGGTTGGAGTTTTTTTCTTCCCCCTTCTTTTCTCTCTCAATTGTGGCCATTTTTTTTTTTTTTATTTCCATGTGGAGTGAGTCAAATTTCAAACTTGTCCTCTTTTTTTTTTTCAATTGTGATCATCATTTTTTGATTGGTTTTTATTTTATTATTTTATTATTTATTTTTTTATTTTATCCATTTTCATTTGGATTTATTTGATTTTTATATCAAATATGACACTTATTTTTATATATTTTTAATCATTTTCTTAATTTTTTTATTTTTTTAATTTTTCTCTATAACAGTTTATTTTATTTTTTTTATTCAATTTTGGTCCTTATTCTTTTAATTGCTCTTTTGTTATTCTTTTCTTGTTTTTTTTTTCAATTTATCCCTCCACATTTGATTTTACTTAGTTTTTTTATCCAATTTTGGTCCTCATTCTTTCAGTTGTTTTTTTTATACTTTTCTTAATTTGTTTTTCAATTTTTTTCATCAACATTTTATTTCATTTATTATTTTTATCCAATTTTGGTCCTCGTTCTTTTGATTATTTTTTTTCTCATTTTCTAATTTTATAAGGGTATCTCGGGTTGCGGGTTAGCCAAGTTAATCTAGGTTGTTTTAGATTATTTTTTTCAATGTTTTTTTTCAAAAAAAAAATTAATTTCATCTTATGACTTTAGGTTTATAGATCTTAAGCTTTTTTATTTTTTTATACGTTTTCTTTTTATAGGGTCATCTCAGGTCGCGGGTTAGTCAAGTAAAGTTGAGGTGACTCAAGGTTTTTTTTAACTTCGATCCTTTTTTCTAGGTTATTTTTTTTAAAAATAAAATTTTTAATCTTGATCTCATATCACGGGTGACGGATCAGTAAAGTTAACCCATATTGACTCGGGTTTTTTCTTTAACGTTTCTTTTTTGTGTTTTTTTTTTTGCATTTTATATTATATATGGTATCCTGATCTCATATCTCACATATTTGTCATGTTAACTCGGGTTAACTCAAGTTATCATCACCTGAGCATCTTTTTTTACATTAAAAAAACTTGACTCGACTTGCGACATAGTGTGGGAAAAATAAACTTAGAATATGCTAAAAGACCTTGGCATTTCACTATAGCAATGAATAGTGAAATGTCAAAGCCATTTTCACTATGGTCCTCAACTTTTTTTAGGCCTTTTTTCTTTTAATTTCAAACCTATTCTTTTCAATTTCTTCCTTCAAAATTGGATTTCTATGAACTTCATAATTTGTTTTGATCTCATATCTCACATATTTGTCATATTAACCCGGGTTAACTCAAGTTATCATCACCTGAGCATCTTTTTTTACATTAAAAAAACTTGACTCGACTTGCGACATAGTGTGGGAAAAATAAACTTAGAATATGCTAAAAGACCTTGGCATTTCACTATAGCAATGAATAGTGAAATGTCAAGGCCATTTTCACTATGGTCCTCAACTTTTTTTAGGCCTTTTTTCTTTTAATTTCAAACCTATTCTTTTCAATTTCTTCCTTCAAAATTGGATTTCTATGAACTTTATAATTTGTTTTGATTTACTTTATGTGGATTTATCACGGTATCATGACTTGAGTCGCGAGTTTTATGGGTTAGATAGGTTAACTCGGGTTTTTTTCTCTTTTTTTTAATTGAATATTTTTTTTCAATTTCATACTTTAACATTGGGTGTTTGAGAATTGAAATTTATAATTTCCTTTTATTTTCTTTCTATGGAGTTATTTTGATCTCCTAACTTGGGTTTTATAGGTTGACGCGGGTTATTTTTTTATTGTTTTTAATTTTTCTATTTAATCCTTCAACATTGGGTTGATTGCGAATTGAGCTTTATAAATTTTTCATTTGCTTTCTATGGATTATCACAGTCTTATGACCTAGATCGTGGGTTAAACGATTGAATTTGGTTTTTTTATCATTGTTTTAGTTGATTTATTTTTTCAATTACATCTTTCAATATCAAGTTGATCTGAAATTAGGCTTCATATTTTTTTCAGATTGCGTTCTATGAGATTATTTCAATCTCATGACCCGGGTCACGGGTTTGGTCAATTAACTCATATAGTTTTTAATATCCTTTTTTAATTGATATTTTTATAATTTCATCTTTTAACATTGGGTTGATTGAGAATTGAGTTTCATAATTTTTTTTTATTTGCTTTATATGAGGTTATCTCAATATCATGATCTAAGTTTGGTAGGTGAATTCGGGTTGACTTGGCTCTTTTTTTTAATTGATTTTTTTTTTAATTTCATTATTCAAAATCAAGTTGATTGAGAATTGAGTTTAATAAAAATAATTTTATTTGCTTTCTATAGGGTTATCATGATCACATGATCTGAGTAGCAAATTTGACAGGTTAACCCTAGTTCATCTAAGTCAATCGAATATATTGTTGCTTTAACATTTGAAAAAAAAAGATGTCATGTTGATTTTTTTAGTGAAACTATATTTTTATCAATTGTCTGGGTTGTCTTTAAACTTGTCAACTTGACCAGGTCATATTATATTAATTCTCATATAGTTTAATTTTTTTTTTCCTGTTAAAAAACACATCAACAACACTTAAGCATTTTTTTTAATATAAAAAAAAATTGATCTGACCCGCAGCGAAACACAAAAATGATCTAGTCTATCTTCTAATATACTAAACATCACCAAATTTTAAGGATTTAAAAAAAAATAGCACAATAAATTAAAAACATTGATGAAATAGCATAGTTTAACCATCTAGGTGGTGACCCAGTGGTAAGAGCTTGGGACCAAGAAGTTTGCTCTCTCTGTGGTCTTAGGTTCGAGCCCTGTAGTTACTCATATGATGGCCACTGGAGGTTTACGTGGTCGTTAACTTAAGAGCCCGTGAAATTAGTCGAGGTACGCGCAAGCTAACCCCGATACCCACGTTAAACTAAAAAAAAAAGGGTAAAATGGTATAGTTTCAGCATGTCACGATTCTTAATTACAACATCTTACCCTGTCATGATTCGTAATCGCGACATGTTGGATTTAAACTCCAACCTCCCTTTTTAATATGGTGTTTTTATGAAAGAAATCATGAATCGAAAAACTTGACGTTTTCTTAATGTGGTGTTTCCCAGTCACGACCTTTTTATAAGCCACAATGGGGGAACCAAGATAAGCACAAATTGTGTTATTTTGTCGAGAGTTTTTGTAACTGTGTTATTTTGTGAAAAAAAATTAGATTTATTTGAAATCAATGATTATATTAAATGTTCTACATGCTATGCGGGGGTGTCTGGTCTGGGGGAGCTTTGATATCAGCTTCAATGGCAGGCGTCAGTACAATTAGTATCCAGTTTACTTAATTTTACAAGTTTGGTTTTTAGGTTTCTCTTCAACAGAGCTTCACCTTTTCTTTTTTCTTTTAACTTTCTATCTCAAAAGATGTTGACAGCAACCATGCAGGATTCATATAACATTCGAAATGAGCTTTTCAACCACGACAGTACCATCGCCATTCTCCAGGCCAGAACGCTGAACACATCTGTTCAACGCTGAATGAACACATAATATTGATCTTCGCATATTTCTATGCTTTCAGCACCACTCAATGCTCACACTCAGCAAGCCGAGGTCTATAAAATATAAGAAATCAGAACGGGAATATATCAATTGAACGTACTCATTGATCTTTGAAACAAAGCTGATACATATAGATGCAAAGCTCATACGAGCTGTTTTCACTTGTTACAAATCTCCCTTCACACACAGAGTAACATGTAGCTGAAGCAACCCAAGCAACTACATATAGGAATTACATAGTACATTCTATTTAACAAATCCAGAACTGGACAGCAGCAAATGCATCGGGATTCTTGGACAAAACCAAGCATCTTTTACTACTAGTAATAAAATCTTCCTCTTAATGTTTCGATATAGCCGCAAACTTTAGAAGGCATGGGCTTTAAACAGCCCGGAGCTGCATGGACTGATCAAACTCAGTAGCATCCACTATACAGAAAGTGAATGTGCAGATCAAATACCATGCAAGAAATCTAACAACTAGAGCAGCATAAGTTGTATCGGTAAGCAGATTTGGGGGTACAAGGTGGCAACATTAGCCACATAGTAACTCCAGTTTGAATATTGTGTTTATATAAATACCCAAATAGGGCAGATATATAGGAAATAACAGATGTGTTCAATAAGACACAGAACCAATGCCCGTATAATTAGGGACTTCCTCGGTGCTTGTAGATGCAGGTGGCTGAGGCGGAGGGTTAAGGCTGTCCTCTAGCTCCAGGAATGCTTCCAGCTCAGCCAATTGTTCAGGGCTTCGCTGCAGGAAGTATCATTTTGATGTAAGAATCAACAGTGTGTTTTCAATTTATACTCCATATGACTGGGTTTAAAACTGCAAGGCATGTTAATTCTATGTAATTATTTAAAAAAAAATGGCACTTCTAAATTCTAACCTGTGGAAACTGCAGAAACGAATCAACTGCTGGACTGTTTTCTGGTGAAGCCATCAAGCCACACAAACCACCTTCTTCAAGGGTTGACATATCAATCTTCCCCAAAGGATTTTCATTTTCCAAAAAATCCAAAGGCATTACTGTAGGAGAACTCCTTTCACCTTCATCGGGGGCTGATATATCTGTTTCCTTGTCTATATTTTGATTTTCAAAATCAGAAGCCAGTAGGCAATTTGTAAACTGAAAAGGCATCTCCATGGAAGGACCGGTTTCACCTTCAGGTTGAAGAGGTGATAATGGACCTTCAAAATCAGAAGCCGTAAACCAACAATTCTCATAGTATGACACATAATCAGAATCAGAAGCCATATAGTGGCTCTGTTCACTTCCATTATAAGCTGAATTAACTATCAGCTTATTTGGGTATTGAATTTCATAATTTGAAGTCATGGAGTGGAGTAAACGACCACTTCCATCATAAGCCGAATTAGAATTCAGCTCATTTGAGTATTGAATTTCATAATTTGAATTCATAGAGTAAAGTAAACCACTTCCATCATAGGATGAACTAGATATCAGCTCATTTGAGTTTGGATTACCAAAATTAGTAGCCATGGAGTGGTGCAACCCCCTTCCGTAATAAGCCGAATTAGACATCAGCTCATTTGGGTTTTGGTTATTAGTAGTCAAAAAGTGGCTCGACTCACTCGCTTCCTGAGCTAAGTTAGTCGGCAGCTCGTTTGAATTTGGATTTTCAAAATCAGAAGCCAGACAGTGGCTTGATTCACTTTCGACACAAGCAGAATTCGTTGTCAACTCACTACGATTTTGATTTTCAAAATCAGAAGCCATACTGCAGCTTGGTTCAGCTTCAAAACCTGAGGTAGAAGCAGAATGGTTTTTTGGTACACCTTTACTGGTTTTCTCATCTAGTTTTTTCTTCAATTTACAGAGAACATATCCCCCCTGCACATGTTGAAAATGAAAACCTCGAGTCATTGAGTGAATTATCTGCACATGAGAGCATACACTAGCAAAACCAAATTTCTAAAAGCAACCTAGCATTCAAACGAAATTTGAAAAAACACAACTCATGAAGCCAGAATTACTGCCTATGCACAAATGACTATTTCTTACACCTCGAGATAATAACCAATTAACATCCTGGTTTCCAATTTCGTAGAAACAATAGCCATAAATTAAGCTAAGTTATTTTTCCCTCTCCATTTAAGAAAATCGTAACACATTAATTCAAATCAGCAATTAACTAATGTTTTTGCAAGAAGACTAAGACCTCTACTATTACAAAATAAACTACTCTTCAAACACAGCGTCACTAAATTACATTAAATAATAATAATAATAATAATAATTTGCACTTACCAGATTAGAGAGCTTTGAATCAGATACGAACACTTCGTATTCATGAATGATCCATGCAGTCCTCTCGGCTTTAGGACTAGCTGATCTATAGAAAACCAAAGTCTTCTTAGTACCAATCACCTCCTTGTTACGCTTAGCCTTTACTTTAATAGTTTTGCCGGTTGGTTTCCAGAATCCGGCTTTCGTTCTCCGGTTAGAGCGTCTGCTGTTTGAGTACTTTAAATCGCGAGGGCAAAAGAAATACCAAACTGCATCATCGGACTTAATTTCCGATTTAACTACATAATAATCACTGCGTTAATCCACTATTGCGATAGAAACAATAATAAAAAAATTAAAAAAGAAGAAACGGAAAGAGGTGTATAGTTACCAGGTAGATCCCAGGGTTCATGTTTACAGACTTTGACCTCTGCGATGATGAGTAAATCTTCCAAGTCATCACCGAGCAATTTTGGCTTCAAGTAATTGCTAATCAACTCTTCGTCCGTGGGACGAAACCTATATCCAACTGCTGGTGCGGATGGCATTCCGTCTGTTGGATTTTCCATAACTAAGAGAACAATATGACAGTTAGAGAGAGGGGGGGAGATTAAGGGGGTTAAAACGATCATTCAAAAGTTGCATTACGAGCAAGATCTGACTCACCTGATTGGATCTTGCTATTCATTCCTCTTCCTAAAACAGGAAAGAAAGCCATGCCTGAGTTGAGATGAGGTTTGAGATTGAGAGGGAGGGAGGGAGGACCAGCAGATTCAGCAACCGACGAGTGACAATTTTTTCTTTCCTTGAAGAGGGGTGGGTGCTTGGGTTCGATGAGAGAGCGAGTGTGTGTGTTTATAATATACTGGGGAAGATGGATAGATTCTGTATTGTGAACAAAGAGTCAATAACCTTCCAGGAGAAGTTGTTAAAAGTAGAAAGAAACAAGAGGGTGTGCTGATGTGGCATATTGACATTTGAAACTACTTCGTTGAGAAGAAAGTTGAAGGGGGTGGGACCCCACCATTCGGACCCCCTCGAATGGAAAAAAGTGAGAGAAAAGGATCACTCTTTTCCACCGGGGCTCGAACTCCGCTCCAGCTTGATTCCCAAGTTTTCTGGGGCCCCACTCCACAATCTTCTGTAACCCTATCGAAAATCAAAAATCTTGCTTCCCGTCTTCATTCATTCTACCATCTTCTAGAACGTTCTCCTGATAAAAATGCCTCCTAGCTGGTTGTCGTGATAACCTGTAGTAAAAGTAGGATAGAAGAGGATGGATGGCTGGATTTTCTTTTGTTGTATTGCTAGCCTAATAGAACCATGCAAATTGCAATAACTAGCAGCAGCTGCTGCGGTAGCTGTTCTTCAGCAGCAAGATTATTTATATACCAAGCAATCTTGGTATTATCTTCCAGGTCCAAGCCTTATCTAAAACCAAATCGATCCTCAGAGCCCAAGTCAGGACCATAAACGGACCAGACTGAGGAGGCGGGTGGCATCTGGACTCTTGGGATGCCATCGGTGAGCATGGCCTAGAGATAAGATTGTCTCGTGGGAAGGATGAGACAAAAAAATATCTGTCAAGCTGTCTGTCTTATCTCACGAGGACCAAAAACTATACTTTGTCAAAAAGAAAAAAAAACAAGAGAGGAATAAATGGTTTCCTTGGTAATTGTTTAGGAAAGAAACAGTTACTGAACAGAAGCATTCAGGCAACCCATAAAAAGGTAGCATCCAGATACGATATGACATGACGGAAAACACAGTTCTTTAGAAAATTGATGAACAGATTTATCTACATTTGGAATGGTTCTGATTTGGCGTTTCACATTACAAAACAAAGACAATCTGGGATATACATAGTTCTCTCTTTGCCTGAAAATTTTGGCCAAGGGAACTAGTTATTCCCAGGGATATGGATCACTATAGACAGTTATTTCTGATTTACACGCTTCACTCTCTTATCTACCCCTTTATTTTTCTGAGCCAGTTTTATCTAGAAACGTGTCACGCTGGGATCCCTGGATTCTTACTGGAGTGAACACCACGGTGAGTGGAGCATGATCTGAGAGGGAATAATTTTCTGGCCACCTTCCTTTCTCAGCTTCTCGAGGGAATAGAACTGCTTTCTTTACATTGAAACCAATGGCTTCTTCCTCTAAGCCCTGTTCACAGTCCCCTGTCCTCTCACTGTAGTTTTCCTCTCTTGGCTCTGAGCATTCTGAATTCCATATCCTCCTCTGCAATTATTAAGCATTTTCGTGAGCGATATGTAACACATGAAGTGGTAGACACCAATCTAACACGGATACAAAGGTAAGCGAAACAGAATTCCACGTATTCTTAATATTCATAAGCATGCCTGGTTGTAAATTTAACACACAGCAATGCACCAGCTAGTACCATAGGTCAGGGATGTACCATACCCTAAATTCTTCATACCCAACAACTCCATTTCCATTAATGTCGGCTTGCATCCACAAATCTTCTGTCTCCTGGGAACTGAGTCCATAAGGAAGACCAATTAAATTTACCTGAATAAGATTAAAATATGGTAAGTTCATCTTTCCACTTAAAAGTGCACGTTTATTATCAAGCTGCTTGTAAAAGTACCTGGCGGAGTGCTTCACAGAAAGCTGAATATGTTATAAAATTGCCATGGTTGTCAGCCTTTAGAAATGCAAATGCATCATTTTCAACCAACGAAGCTTTTTGGAGCTGACACTGGAACCAAGAAAAATTACAGCAATCAGGAGTTGAAATCAGTAGATTATGTGCAGTTCCAAATCAAAAGACATTTATGTTATTGGGGCACTTTGCCAGAGCCAGCTCTAGGTTTTATGCCCCTTGATTTGTGAAATAAGGATGCTAAAATGTAATTCAGTTTAACTTTCCAATGTATAGTGTGCGCACACTACTTTGCATTGACGGCAAGAAGTGAACTGAACAGCATAGCCATATATACAACACGGTATGTAAAGTACTTTTAGGGACTTGGAAACTAGCATGATGATAACCGGTTCTTGACTACAATTTCAGTGAAGTTTAACGAATCTTATATGTCAGAATAGATGGTACATGCTGCAACAAGCAGCATCAGCTGTAAATATTAAGATTTCTTAGGCATAAATTCCTACTGTCCATGGTTGGATTGCGATTACTTAGCTAGCAGACAGTAAACAACTATGTCTTTCTTTTTTTCCTCTTTTTTTTAAAAAAGAAGAAGAAGAAGAAGAAGAAGAAGCTTCCTCCAAATAATTACTTAAGAAAAGGAAAATAAAATCAAGGATTTCCGAACATCCTTGTCTGATACATAACAATTGTCTACTATATCAAGATGAAAAATTGAACTAGTTTTCTGAGACACATACAAATTTTAGGAAGATATGAACTGAAGTAAAATAAATGGTCTTGACTCATCTGTATAGTACAATTCTGTTTCCTTTTCTAACAATATTATTCCATGTTTCATCTTCACTTCTCTAGCACAAAATATCAAACTGGCAGAGCGAGGAAGTAAAATGATCTGATGTGCTGGAAAATGATTGAAAGTAAAAAAGAACTGAAGAGTAAAATATGAAGAACATGTGAGAAATGATTGAACTCACCTTTATTATTCCAAATACTGCTTCAGACCAACTTTTCTTCAATGGTTTCCTTGATTTAATAGAATTACACAGCCATATGAAGTCAACACCACAGATGTTACCCCTATGATTTCGGTGGCTAACCCACTGTGTGATGCAGAAAGAGAGACAAGGAAAAAAAATTGAGGTAGGCAGCGGATTTAGATGTTGTTATCTAGTGATATGGAATCATTGGATTGGGACTTGAAACTTACCCTGTGAGCATCTGCATAACTGTCAGTATATTGATGGGCAATGTCATATGAAGATACAAACCCCTGAGACCTCAGGAATTTGTAAACATGTCCACTCTTGCTTCCATTCCAATCACTGGATAAAGCATCAAACAAATGAAAAGAAAATGAGGATGTCTATATTCAGAGGCTATGCAAGAATTATCTACTTCACAAATCAAGACGAGAAGCTCACCCACAGAGTAGGATTGGCATAAGGTTGAGTTTGTTTTCTCTCTGATATTGTTCCACATATTGTAGTATTTTGTAAACCTAGAAAAAAACCATTTACAAACCTCAAGGTAACTATTGGAACAAACATAGCAAAGAAGAACTAGGACTAGAAATTCAAAACGAAGTAGACGATTATAACTAAAGAGATATTTATATACCTGATCCAGTCTAACTACAGACAGACAGGAATCGTGAGGAAATAATAAGTGAGTGTTAACAATAAGAAATTCTTGCTGAGCAGTGCCTTTCCGGTTTTGTGAAAAGGGAAGCGCTGATTGGACATGCAGTAACTGAGCAACACGGTCTCCACAGTCATGGAAGAGCACCTCTCGACAATTTAGAACCGTAAAGCAGTCCTTACGCACAGCAGTTAGCAGACCTGTGGAGAGAATAAAATTTCCAGTCCAATCAGCACTCGCTTGGAGGTCAGTAAAATCATATAGCAAAAAATAAGCATACTTAAGGGTAGAATAGCATACAAAGTGCAGTTTACATATGACTAACAAAATAAGCAAAAAGAAAATAATAATTCAAATTACTGCAGACCCAAGAAGATGGTTTTTCCACCTCATGGCCTGCCAGTATGTGAAGTCGGCTATCCAGAAATATGGCATGGCTAATTTTAATTTCATCATGTTTGTACGAAATTGAATGACAGTCAAAAAATCAGCCTGACCTAAGCTGATGACCAAAGATGTCTTTTGAAAAGCATGAGAACATTAAAGAAAAAAAAAAAGTTGCTTGCTTTAAGGATCCACATAGCCCAAGAAGAAACCAACTAAAAGAAAAGAAGGAGCTTAAACGGCATATTAATTACCATCTCCCCGGTTATTGGTTCGTGCAAGCTGGAAAGTCACATAGCCAGCATCACCAAGGCTCTGCTGGTACATATGCACAAGTTCTTCATTTCCAACCCAGAATTCCTACAGGAAAAAAAAACAAGATTTCAACACAGAAAAAAGCCAGCTAGTATAATTTTCAAATACAACAACCAACTCTTTTTATTTTTTCATACAAGGTTAGATCCACAGTGACAGTGAAATAGAAAGGGAATTAAGCACCCACCTGGAGACATATAATTGAAGATCTCTCGTGAAGCAACCAATTCAAAATCTTCTGGTTTCTAGAGAGCCAAACTGATCTGAAATTGCTTTCACGAACACTTTGATTCTATTTCACAACAAAATAAAAGCACACAAATAAATTCTTAAAAAATTAAAAGAAGATGAAAAACAAGAAGAATTAACACTAATTTCTGAATTCAAAAGGGACAAGAACAGACCTTTTGATCAAGTCGCTTGTAGATAGGAGCCAGGATGTTAAAAGTAGTGCAAGAAACACAAGGCTCATCAGTCATTGCTGAACTCGTTGAAGACACATAGCCACAACCACTGTTGGTTCTTGAAATAGTTCCATTTCCATTTAAAATATTACTCTCATTAAATCCTGAATTTAACTGACCCACGATGTTTGAATTCGCATTAGACTCCACGACCGCAACCTGTATCAATCATTCAATCAAACCCCGCGTTAGAAAGACAAAAACCCAACAAAAACACTGAGAAAATCGAAGCAAACAACAAAGTTACCATCTTTTAGTGTTCTAGCCACCGTAGGAAAAACCTGTTGACTTTGTTGAAGGAAAGGGGGAAAGAAAGGAGAAGAGAAGATATAGCAAATGAGGGTTCGGGGAAACTTGTGGATGGAGATTGAGATTATTTTCTCTGGCAAGTGTCACCCTCGTGAAGAAGCTTTTCGCATTTTATAGAGACCAGAAGAGAGAATCCCTGTGCTGTTTTTGGAGTT
>Ga0325403_1002697_pt1 | contig 15838 bp, 4 predicted proteins | sample PopdelMetagenome_19_FD_205665 | JGI IMG/M metagenome (GOLD analysis project Ga0325403, IMG submission 205665) | Populus deltoides microbial communities from Bellville, Georgia, United States - Xylem-PdKOR-R4 | ecosystem: Host-associated > Plants > Phyllosphere > Stem > Wood/Secondary xylem...
TATCATTTTTCTTTGTTGCATTGACTGTAACCAGTTGAAAAGGTTGTCATAAGAGTCCAAACCAATGGAATTTCGGAATTACCAATGATATTTCGCACACAATGCTGTGAGGATTTATTTGAATTTATTTTTTTATTGAATTATATTATAATAAAAATAAATATTAACGTGAAAGACAACATATACAAAATTACGAAAGCGAAATATATTTTTTTCGTTAAAATATTTTAAAAAAATCAAGTAATTTTTTTATTTTCACAAAAAAATATTTTTCTATCAGTAAGAAGCATTGTATTGTTTTTTAAGTAAATTCTTAGTATGATCATGAAACAGAGTTTCAATTAAATAATTAAAAAAAATAATGAATCAATTATTATTAGACACATGTATGAAAAAAAAATCTAAGAACATTAACGAGAAAATTATTTTTTAAAAAAAAATCAATACTTTATTCTCATTTATTTTAATAAAAAAATTATTTCAATAAAATCTATACATTAAGCTAATTTATAATTATTCATTAAAAAAATCAATAATATCATCATAAAAAACCATAATCTTCTTTAAAACAATGGTATAATTGGATATTTGCTTAAATATTATTTTAATAAATTAATTTAAAGTTTTTTTTTTCAATGGACAAACAACACTTCATTGCCCTAAATTCTTTTATATAGCGGATATTGACACGTTTTCTAATTGACTTTCCAGCAAGCTTTGGTTGCTGAAAAGTCAGGATCTAATTTCTCTTGTCTCTGAAAATATAATATTTAAAATATTTTTTCACTTAAAAATACTCAAAAAAAATATTTTTATGAACCACGATAAATCAATTTCAAATACCATAAAAGGCCTATAATTACTCTAAAAGATAAAAATTAAATGAATAAAAATATATTTATAAGTCTCGATATACTTTTTACAACATATTTAAAGGTAAACATCACTTATATTCAACCCCTCACTTCAAGAATAACCTTTTAACATCAAAAATTTTTTTTTTTGGATAGAATACGGTTAACTAATAATTTTCTTTTTTTTATATAATTTTTTGCTGACTCTTTATATCCTCTTATATTTTAGGGACTATAGTGTAAAATAAATGAAGCTCAGAATTAAAATGTGAAGCTCTCAAAACATAGGGATCAAAAATAAAATAAAATAAAGTAAAATTTGGTTTATCGCATGTGGTTCCCATGAACAATAAAAAAGAAAAATAGGGGTGGTGTTTTCTATTTTTAGGTTAAATTTGGTATTTGTTATGTTAATTTTTTAGATTGATAAAGTTAAATTCTATTTTGAAAAATCAAGCATCCATTTAATTTAGAGATATATTTTTTAACACCATGAATATAACAAATTAATAATAAAAATAAGATAATTTATCTAAGACTAAAAAAATAAAAAAGCTAACTCGGGTGCCATGCTGAAATGAACTAGAAAACACTATTTTCAATTTTGTATTTCTTGTAATGTCTTTTGTGAGAAATGAAAAAATTAATACCTTTATTTGTTCAATTTTTATAATCAAGGGCACCAATTTTTAATTATTTTTATTTGAGTGTCTGTAGTGTTTTTTTTGTTTTTTTCAATCAAGTATCTCTATTTGTACTTTTTTGTTTAAATGTTTGTGCATAACAAATTAGTAATAAAAACAGGATAATTTTGATACAAAATACAAACAGGAAATTTTAACAATATAGTTTTCATTTCAATTCAATCCTAAGTAAATAAAAAATGACCAACACTCCACTAAATCACCCTAACCCCAAATACCAACGACAAAATGTTTCAGCTGGCTATTATGCAAAAAGAAAAAAAAAGGATATTGTTGGTAATCTAGACAACTACTTTGAGGACCATTTAATATTTGTTTCACCAGCTGGGCAATGCTAGTTGTCATAGTTCATCACTAGATCAATCATCCACGCAATATTATGGGTCATGGGTCGGATCAAATTTTTCTTGAATATAAAAAAATATTTAAATATTATTAATATTTTTTTCTAGTGCAAAAAAAGTTAAATCATATGGGGGTTGACCTGATATGACCCGGTTGACTTTATGAATCCAAAACCAACCTGGGCAACCTATAAAAATATAGTTTGACTAAAAAAAATATCAAGATGATATATATATTTTTTTAATATTAGGTTAACAACATATTAGATTATCTTAGGTCAACCCGAGTCAACATGTCAAACTCGCAATCTAGTTTATGAAACTATGATAACACCATAGAAAACAAATCAAAATAAATTATATAGTCTAATTCACAATCAACCCAATATTTAATGATGAAATAAGAAAAATCAATTAAAAATGACCTAAAAAGCGACATTTGTAAGATTGAGATAACTTCATAGAAAATAATTGAGGACCTACAAAGCGACCTTTGTAAGATTGAGATAACTTCATAGAAAATAATTGAGGACCTACAAAGCGACTTTTGTAAGATTGAGATAACTTCATAGAAAGTAAATTGAAACAAATTATGAGGTTTAATTCTCAATTTACTCAATTTTTATTATATATATATATATATATATGTATGTATGTATAATAACTCAAGTCAATCCATTAAACCTATGGCACGGGTTATGAGACCGAAATAATCTCATAAAAAAATTGATTTAACCCAGGTTAATCTGTCAAATCTACGACTCTGGTCATAAGATTAAGATAATCCATAGAGAGCAAATCAAAACAAATTATGAAGCTCAATTCTCAATCGACCATGTTAGGCTCAATGTTAAATGATGAAATGTGTAAAAATTCTAATTAAAAAAATGACATAACAATAAGCCAAGTCAACACGAGTTAACTCATTAAGCACTGTTATCGGGTTATGAGGTCAATATAATCTAATAAAAATTAAACTAAAATAAATCATGAAATATAATTCTCAATCAAACACAATATTAAATGATGAAATTGAAAAAACAATCAATTAATTAAAAAAACTGAGTCAATATGATTAACTTATCATACTCATTATCAAGGTTATGAGATAAGAACAACTCAGTAAAGAAAATCCAATGTTGAAGGGTCTGTGACCCGGGTCATGAGATCGAGATAACCTCTTAGAAAAAAAAATTAAATGAATTTATTAACTAAAGTTAAAATGTCAAAACATGCAATCTTGATCATGAGACCAGGATATTCTTATAGAAAACAAATCAAAACAGATTATGAAGCACAATTGTCAATCAACCTTATGTTGAATGATGAAATTAGAAGAAGAAAAATTAAATCAAGAAAAAGGACATAAAAAAAACAACCTGAGTCAACTCAAGTTAATCCATTACATATTATTCTAGATTTTGAGGTAAGAATAGGCTAATAGAAAAAAAAACAAATGAAATCATGAAAACTAATTTCCAATTAACTCACTATTAAATGATGACATTGAAAAATAATAATTAAAAAAAAAACTTGAGTGATTCGAGTTAATATGTCGAATTCATGATTCGTTACAAGAGTGAGATAATTTAATAAAAAAAACATATATAATATTAAAGAATAAGATTAAAAAAAGATGTTGATTGAAAAAAATTAAAATTATAATTTGTGTAGATGAGTACAGTGCATAGTTATTAAACCCAACCCGGGTGTTGACCCGGCCAAGGGACTGGGTTTCAGGTTTCATGGATCAACCCAGGTCAACTCGGGTCAACCCGGATTAACCCAGAAAAAATTAAAAAAATTAAAGTTTTAATATTTCATATGAAAAAATCCATGTAAATATAGGTTATACATATTATAAACAATAAAGTTTTAAAAAATATATTTTAAAAAGATGTTTTATCTCACATTAAAATGATATTATGTTAAGCTTTTAAGTTGAAGTATTTAAACCAAAAAAGTATTTTTTCCCACATCAAACAAACATAACTTTTTTTTTTGGAAACATAGAATATATAAACTAATAGGTTTCAAATTTCATATTGAAAAAACATAACTTCTTTCATGGGAACATAGAGTATATATACGAAAGAGCTTCAAATCCTATATTGAGAAGATACTATGTTATCCTTTTAAGTTAAAGTATTTAAATCAAAATGTTTTTTATTCCACATTGAAAAAACATGATTTTTTTCTTGGAAACATAGAGTATATATACTAATGGGTTTCAAATCTCACATTGAAAAAACATAACTTTTTTCATGGAAAAATAAAGTATATATACGAAAGAGCTTCAAATCTCATAATAAAAAGATACTTGTTATCCTTTTAAGTTAAAATATTTAAACCAAAAGGTCTTTTAGTAAATTCAGACTGGTTCAGCCACCGGTCGACCGGGTCCCGGGTCGACCTGTCGGGCCGGGTTTAATAACACTGGTACAATGAGAAAAAACCTCTCTTTTTTTAGGAGTTTTTTTTTTTTTTTTGGCGCTAATGGTTAATGAATGAATATGACATGGACAAAAGTTACCTGTATGTAATTTGTACCATCAACGAATGGGCTGGTACATAACGGCTGACGGAATGGTACTCCGAAAGAGGCATGTCATATTAAATTCGATGTATTATTGCTTTGAACTCTAGAGTCTAGAGCTCGTGGAGTCATGGGCTCTTGGTCTGTCGTCATGTCCAAACTTGTAGCATATCCAAGGACTAGATCCCTAGATAGAGGCTAGCTACACTACTAGACGCTCACTAAATGCTAACCCATCCTCTGTTTTCTATGAATAGGTTATAGTCATATGCGACTTGTGAATTGAAGCCCTCTCCAATTATTAATGAATTTCTTACTCTTGGTTTGCTCATAGTGACGTGATGTTACTACAGGTCAATTTTGACTGCAAGATATCAAAGTTATTAATTCCATTCTGTTTTATTCGGGATGGCTTAAAATATTTCATATAAATTTAAAAAATAAAATAAAATGAAATAATTTTTATTTTATTTTAAATCTTGATTTATTCCAGATTTTTTTAGATAAATTTGATCCGGTTTCATTTCACATGTTCTGTTACGGGATTAAAAAACCATTAAATCAAATTGATATTTTATTTAAATTGAATTACTTTAAGATACAGTTCTATTTAATCTTGACTATTTAACAATATTTTAAATTTTAAAATTATATTTATTTGATATTATATTTGTATTGTATAATTTATAATTAATTTATTTTGAATTTAAATTATGTTTATTGAATTATATATATAAACAGTATAACTCTGAAACAACACGCTGAAACACTTTAAAATTAAAATATTTTATTTCAATTAAAAAAACAAAATACCTATACAAAATTAACATTCTTACAATATATGTAGGTAGATAATTATAGGAAATAAGTGGAAATTTAAGAAAATATAAACAAAATACAGAAAAAGAAAACATAGTTATCACAAACACCCAACATTATGATTCTCTCGTAATGATCACTCCTTCTAATCTCATAATGATATATAAAAACATCACGTCATGCTGAAATTCTTCGCAGCTCTTGTAAGATACCAAGTATATATATAGGACAGAACATCTTTCCTTGAAAAACAAGATTAGTCTTTGACAATCCAAGGATATAACCTGACATGACCACATACCATTCATAGCTCTTATCTTGTGGAAGCTAATGAAGTAGACCCTAACCATACGAGGCTGCAGCCTCTCCTAGTATGCGATATTGAACCAGTGCTCTGTGCACATGCATTTTGTTAGATATTAATTAAAATTCTAATATGAGTGGAATTCTTCATCAAAATAAGTTGTGTTAGAATAGTTAACTAGAGTTTTTGTTTAACTAGTTAGTTAGAATTATTATTAAATTATAATAGTTATAGATGTAATCTCTTTGTAAATATAAGATTCGGTGTATAAAGAATTTAAGTGTGTGATTAATCAATAAAAACTTGGAAGGTTCAAATATTTGTATGTTTAGTTTCTAACATTTTGTATCAGAATTTAGGTTGATTAAAAGAACAAATAAAAAAACCTCAAGAATATTTGGGATTCTATTAAAAAGAAGTATCAAAGAACAAATAGAGCAAAAAGATAGCAGCTTCAAGTACTTTGATCAGAATTTGAATTTTTTAGGATGAAAATGAGAAAGTTGATCATAGATTATTTTTCATAAACAATAACAATTATTAACAAGATGTGAATTCATGGCAATAAAATACAGTATATCACCATCATTGAAATTAAAACTCTTCCATCATTGATGTTAAAATACAATTTTGTTGTGTTCTATAGAGGAATCTAAGGATATTGATGAATTGCAAAGTTTCTTGCTAATTCATGATAAAAAGTTAAATCGACAAGACAAAGAAGAATAGGCTTTACGAGTTTTATCTAATAATCATTTTTCTACTTCACAAATAAGTGGTCGAGGAAGTGGAAGGAGCACAAATAACAATAATGGTAAATTTTCACATTATAATTTTAAGGATAATTAGTCTTTTAATTTTTTAAAGAAGATGAAAAATATATAACAATAATCATTCAACTTTTTACAAACTAAAACAAATAGACAAATCAAAGGTTGAATGCTTCAAATGTCATAGGTATGGACATTACAAATCTGAATGTCAAGCTAATTTGAATAGGAGTTGTAATAGAAAATCTAATTTCATAGAAAATAAATGTGAAACATCTATATTGATGGCTTGTCATATAAATCTGAGAAATCACCAAAATTTATAGTACTTGGATATTTGGTGTAGAAATCACATGAGTGAAGATAAATTATTCTTCCCTCTTTTAGATGAATCTTATTAAGATTTTGTGAAGTTTGTTGATGAGTTGAAAGTTTCTATTACGGGAAAATAAATAATAGCAATATACACCAAGAAGAATATTGCTCATACCAGCTCCACTTTTTTCTTTATTCTATAATTAAAAAAAATTACTCAGCATTAGTCAACTTAAAAAAAAAGGTGTGGAGTTTATATCAAAATCGTTATACGTAGAATTGAAAATTACAAATTAGACTTAATTGTTAAAGTTAACATGACGGTGAATCAATTGTTTCCACAATATCTTCACAATATTTATCATTCATGTTTTTCTAAGAGATTAAAAGAAAAGGCATGGCTATACATTGAAGCTATACAAACAATACTAGAATATGTTGCTAACAAACAATACTAGAATCAATTTCCATGAGGAAAATCTTGGAGAGCAACGAAGCCATTGAAGCTTGTTCATTCTAATATTTGTAATGATGGGGTTATGTTTAAAAATTTTAAAAGGTTGACGATGACTAAATTCGATATGTCTGATCCTAAAAAGTTACATTACTTTCTTAGTTTTGAAGTGGTCCAATCAAATGCTAGACTTTTTGTTTCTAAAAAGAAATATGTTCATAAAATTTTAGATAAGTCTCGAATGAAGAATTGCTATTCAGTATGTACACTGACTGAATGTGGTTTGAAATTAAATGTTCATGAAGGAAAGTACGGTGATGGCACTTTTTATAAGCAAAGTATAGGGAAATTGATATATATGATAGCAAGAAGGTTAAATATAACTTATTAAGTAAGTCTATCCAATAAAATTTCATCTTTTGACTGCTAAAATGATACTTCGATCTTTGAAAGTTACAATAGAGTATGGATTGTTATACAAAATAGAGAGAAAATTTAAATTTGATTAGCTTTATTGATAACGATTATGTATGCGGGAGACTAATATGATAGAAAAAACAATTCTATATATGTTTTTAAACTTGATTCAAGAGTTATTTTTATAGTCTTCAAAGAAGTAATCATTGTCACTTTATTAATCATAAAAATTGAAGTTGTGATTGTGATGTCAAGCAATATAGTTAAAGAAGATTCTAGAAGAATTTAGTTTCAAGAGACAAAGGCATACAATAATTTTTTGAAACAATAACTCAATAATTAAACTTTTTAAAAATCTATTTCTACAAAGTAGAAGCAAACATATTGATGAGAAATTCCACTTCTTAAGAGATCTCACAAAAAATGAAATGATTGAGATCATCTATTACAAAAGTGAAGAATAAGTTGCCGACATATTCAACAAGTTTATAAAATTTAGAAAATTACTTGGTGTTTATATTAAAGAAAACCTTGTATAGAAGAGAGTCCCACATTGCTGAACTTATGTTCTTAAGAAAGGGATTGATATATATTAATTAAAATCCTAGTATAAGTAAGAATTCGTGATCAGAAAGGATTTGTATTAAACTAGTTAATTAAAATTTTTATTTAACTAATTGGTTAGAATTTATAATAATTAGAAGTGTAATCTCTGCGATAATGTATAAAGAATTTTAGTATCAGCCGAAAACAAAACTAAAGAAACCACTTTCAATGAATGCCAATTTGTGGCAACATTAGTTAATTGTTCCTTGTTTTGTTTGAAGGCTCAAGCCTGCATCCCAGGCAAGGATAGATGCAATATCGAATCGCATCGATTGAAAGCTAGAAAGGCCTGTTTACATGATACTATAAATTAATTACTTTTGACTAATCTAGAAATCTTAATTAAGATTTCAATGTGGCCTCGATCCAATCTCACTTTAATTTGTTCCAAATATGCTTGGCACGCAGTTAGCAGTCTTACATAATTTATTAAAAAATTTTAAAATTAATAATCATATAACTCTTCAATAATTCTGAAAAAACTCAAACTTATAATCTAAAATTTAACCAATTTACCTACCCTGGAGTTTATAATTTGTATATATGGTAATGGTAATTAATTACATCTGGTGGCTAATGAAGTTAATGATTAAATCCTCGCACATGCGGCAGCTATATATAAAGCAAGACCATCACGTCTCTTTCTACACATAGTGTATTGTTCTGTTTTACGAAATCCCTGTAGTCACTAGACTCCAAAAAACCCAAAACCAAAAGACATGGTCATGTGATGTCTCTCGGTCTTAATTCCCATGTTACCACCACTGAAACAGTGATCTTGAGCTTTCCTTTTCTTTCACAGGGCGAGCCTAACTCGTCCTGCTCAAATTATGCCAGTAGGGAAATAAAAAGAAAAAAAAAATCATATATATAAAAAATATGCATTTCACACATAGATATCATGCAAGCAAGACAGAGAGTTCATTTCTCAATCCAAATTCAATGGCCTAGCTAGAGCAGCCAAATATTAAATTCTCTCTCTCTCTCTCTCTCTCTCTCTCTCTCTCTCTCTCTCTCTCTCTCTCTCTCTCTATATATATATATATATATATATATATATGCATGCTCTGTTTTTATTTGTTGAACGACGTCGAAAGCCATCTCTTTCAATTTTTCTTTTTCGCTCCATACTTTTGTATTGACTTGTGAGGAAGAAAATTAAATAGATATATATATCCAATTGAGCCACCTTCAATTTATGATACGCTGTTTAGGCTGTGTTCCTAAACAGCCCCGTAAACCACAGTTTGTTAGGATGAAGTTATTTTGAGTGGCATGCATGCATGGAGGCTCGCAAGTTATTTTTGAGAAGGTTAATTGAAAACGTCAGTTACAGCCCCCTCCCTCCCTCCTGATCTCCAGAATATGCTGTGGGCCGTCTTTGCAATTTTTCTTCCGCTCCATCTATCATTTCGTATCCATTCCTCTCGATCTGTCTTCACCTTCGGACACGAAACATGGGTCTTTGTGGTGGTCTAGTTAAAAGGAAGATTTTTCCTTTATCGAGTTAAAGTCTTTTAATTTTAATATTTGTAATTAATTATTAAAATGAAACTAAATGACAGTTTAATTCAAAACATTATTATCTTATTAACAGTTATATAGTAAAAACACGCTAAAAAAATATCTTTTTTTATTACTATTATTTTAAAGATTTAGAGGATTTAATTATATAATAGAGATATTATCTCTACATGGGATGTATAGGATAAATAAAAACTTTAAAATCAATTGATTGTAGTCTTTATTTGTTTCCATAGCCAACGAGATTACTAACACATTATTCTTTAATATTACTAGCAAATACTTTAGAGAAAAACCACAATCATTTATTTATACATTTGTTAATTAATTTTCGTCCATTGAATTTTGTTGCAGTCGAAATCCAAAATGTGTACATGTTTTGTATTGGGTGTGACCGATTCTCTATCATTTTTTCAATGAACCTACGGTTCATAGTAATTAATCAAATTAACATTAGTGATTACTTCTATTGTGAGATTAAGGGGTTAATTATTTGCATACTTTTTCAGAAGGACTTGAAATCTCTTTGTGGAAGCGCAAGAGTTCATCGCCGTTCCTTTTGCTGAAATTTTTTATTTTTTATTTATTTTGGATTCGAGGAAACCTCACCTCTCAAAAAATATACTTTGTGGGGTCAAGTGAGCGAGTAAAACCTCGGCTGTCTCAAACTCTTACAAGATATGCATGCCCTGACTCGAACTCGAGACCTGCTGTGCAGATCTTAAACTCTTTGTAAGCCCTTTTGCTGAAATTGATAATAAGTATCTTCGGACAATCTGATCAATCATAGATTATTTATTTTGATAAAATCATAATCATTTATTACAAGATTGAAGGTGCGCAGATTAAACTAAAATGCAGGAAACATTTCGAAATCTTAAAAGGTTCCTAGGTGCAAATTATTCCTCCATGTATGCATCAAATCATGCTTTGTCTATATTCATCAAATCATGGAGTATATATATTAGTTGATGGAATCATATGAAAATTCAATGTCTATAATCATATGAAAAGAATATATAGAAAAAATTTGGGGACAAAAATTCCACGAGTCACATGGAACCGTGAGGTGAGAGATGGGTCATTTTGTGACCCAAGATCAGATTTTCACGACCCACTCCCACGTGGGCTGGCTTCCTCTCTGGTCCTCTCTGACTGACTGAAAGACATAAATACCCTCTGTGGATGTTTCACTACAGGACAAATGTGTAAAATTGAAGGCGATTGGCCATCAATCTCTTCAATGAAAAAGCCGCCATAAGCGGTTGTCTTCTTATGTTAGACTGTTTGTCTTCTTCGAATCCAGACAGGCAATGCAGCTGCAGCAGCTGCAGGGTAATCTTGGTGATTTGGGTAAAGTATTTCCCACGTCAATAAATTAAAGCCATATCCATGGTGGTTCATTTTTTCTGTGTTCCCTGTTCGTTGATTTTGTAAACGTAAGAAGTTATGAACTGAGAACTATTGCATTGACGACGTGCCATGACAAAGTAACTTTTAAAATCTATATTTATTTAATTAAATAAAATTAAAGATGAATAAAATAGTAGAGGAACAATGCGTGTGTTTTTTTAGTAAAAGTTATACGAATTTTACAGTTCTGTGAGAGTAAATAGTGGCTTTGAGAGTAAATAGTGTCATCTTGGTTACTCCATGTGACATGTTTTTTTTTAAATGATAAATATAAGGAGGAGAAAGAAATTCTTCTGGAGATATTCATACTATTTTTTTGTATTAGAAAATAATACAAGTTAGAAAAACATTAAAAAATAAAATAGTTTAAACACAGCCACGATTGGAAATAGCGGTTGAACACAACCGCTGTTGGAAATAATAGTTGTTCAAAAAACCATATCCCTTTCAATTCAATTAATATACATAAAAAAATCAATCAAAAATTTTATGAAGATACAATGATCAAGAAATGAGATTCAAAATTCAATAGCAAAAAAAAAATAGGTCATTGAGAACACACTAGAGCTCTGTTTATGACATACCCAATTCTGTTAGAAATATTTGAACGAGATGATTCTAACTATATTTTGAAAGATTATCAAACATGATCGTAATTTGTTATGGGTTTTGTTCGAGGTTAATTTAGAGTTAATTACGATTTTTTTTGTTGTTCTTTCAAGGTATAGTTAAAATCGTTTCGTTGAAATCTTTCTAACAATACCAAATGAATTGATCATTTTTATTATCATATATGAATAAATCTAAGAATAAAAAAAATCTAATGAAATTATATAAAAAAATTATAATAATAAAATAGATATTTTATTTTTGTTGAATATTAATGAGCAACTTCTTAAAAACTTGTGCATGTTAGGTTATTAAAAATTATTCCAATTTATTCTGCAAATTAATCGTAAAGTTATTGTTAATATTAACATAAAAAAAATATATCTAGGTATTGTTAATGTGTTTTTTTAGTAAAAAAACATTGTGTAGAAATTAATCTAATATGACCCGATTAACTTGATGGGTTCAAATACAATATGGACAGCTAGTAAAAATATAATTTGATTAAAAAAATGACAAGACATCTTTTTTTTAATATTGAGATGACAACATATATATTGAATCAACTGGAATCATTCAAGGTTAACCTGTCAAATCTACAACCTAGATCATGAGACTATTATAACCTCGTAGAAAACAAATTTGAAAAAAATTATGAAACTCAATTCTCAACCAACCCAATATTAAAGGATGAAATTGAAAAATAAATAAATTTAAAAAATAACATAAAAAATAACCTAAGTCAACTTGGGTTAATAAGCCAAACTCGCGACTCAAGTTATAAGATCATAATAACTTTATAGAAAAAAATGAAAATAAATTATAAAAAATAATTTATAATCAATTCAATATTAAATGATGAAATTAAAAAAATGATCAAAAAAATCTTGAGTCAATTTAGGTTAATTTGTCAAACTCATGAATCGGGTCATAACACCGGGATAACCCGATAAAAAATAAATCAAAATAAATTATGAAACTTATTTTTTTAATAAATCCAATATTGAGGATGAAAATAAAAAACAAAACTCTAAATTAAAAAAAGAAAACCAAATCACTATTGCATTCAACGATATTTTATAAGGGAGTAGACATTAATAATTGTATAAATATATTGCTTGCTCAAGCTAAGCAGAACTGTATAAATAAAAAGTTTTAATTAGAAGATTCAAATAAATATGAAAATGAGCAATTTGATCTTAAATATGAATTTGGATATAAAAATAGTGGAGATAGGCACGATTAATTGGTAGCGTCTTTTTAAATCTACTTATGTAAATAGTAATTTTTTATTAAACAAAAAGTAAAATAATTCATCTAACTATTAAATTAAGATTCCATAAAAAATTCTGACAAAATTAAATGAGAAAATTTTCAACTTTTGATTTACTTAATTAGAAATAACTATTATTCTCGATTATATATTTACTTTTTTTATATCTATTTTGGTGTATATATATATTCATGAAATAGATTATCTATAGTAGACCTGAGTGTTTAATATTGTAGTGTAGAGTACTTTTTAAAATAGTTTTTCACTTGAAAATACATTAAAATAATTTTTTTAATATTTATTTTATATTTTTGATATTACCACATTTAAATTATCGAAAAAACATAAAAAAATATTAATTTAATATCTTTTCAAACCTCCTATAAAAAAAAATTTTAAAAATCAATGATTCTGTCCATGCATTCTCGAATTTAAAGCCACTATTGACGTTGTAAAAGTTAAATACCTTGAATATGTTCTTGTAACTTCGTAAATAATCCGAGGAATATACTAGGTAAGATGTGGAAAAACAAGAAATAAATCAGATTGATTATTTATATATATATAAAAATATATAGGAAATTATTGGTTTTTTCCTCGTGTTTTTTTATCCTTGGGTTTAATGATGAACCATGCTATCAAAATTGTAATTAAATTGTATATTATATATGCAATTTTAGTTTAAGTATGTATTAATTTGATATTTGGTGGCGTTTTAAAGCCTCATAAGGTACAATGCAAAATATCTTCAATTATAATAAAGCATTTAAACACTATAGTGCGAAACTATTAACAAGCTTAATGCTAATGGTGTGGTAAAAGCGTAGCCGAGAATTAAGGTGTAATTCACTGTGAATTAGAATAGGAAAATTATGCATTTGTTATTAACCAAACAAATCGACGAATTGATTTTGGGGGTAAATAGGTTGTTTTCACGGACTGCCGTGTATAAGAGTTTTTTTTTTTTTTTTTTTGGGATTTCATTTCTTAAAGCATAGTTAAATTACTATGTTATCCTTGAATTTAAATAATTAAAACATGACTTAAGGAGTTTTTTTTAAACTTTCAAGTTGGTTTTTTCGTTATTCTCAAGTGGGCTTAGAAGCAAATTTATATTTTAACTAACATAAAAAAATTACTCATACGTGTGAGCTGCTCTGCTATCTTCAAGAGACACGTGTAACGACTTACAATGGCAAAAAAAATCCATCCTCGATCTTTTTTGATTCGTCTTGGTAGTGCCTACCTCTCTGGGTAGTGCGTGTATACTAATCCCCATCGATTTGGCACTAGTTGGATTTTCTTCTTCTTGTTTTTTTTATTTCTCATTCTATCATGCTCTAATTGTGAGCTAGCCCTTAAAACCTATGAAACAACTCTTAAATTTTAATTTTTTTTTCAGATTTAGTTCTTATTTTTTTACTTATGATTTTTTTTACTTGAATAGATTATTTCAAATTAAAAATTATTTTTAATTTCATCCTACTTTAATTTTTTTTTTTATCTTTTAAAATTTGATCCACGTTCTTTTTATGACAATAAAAACATCAACAGTGTGCATGACAACTTAGAGATAAAAGAAATAAAAAGGAAAAAATAGAAATCATGTGAAGGATATAAGAGGAAAAGAAAAGAAGTGAAATTGAACTTCTTCATTAAAGAGATTTCTCTTGTTTTGCTAATTACATAGGTGGAAAAGAAAAGAAGAAAGATTTTGAAGTAACTTTGTTATTATGAGAAAGTTTTCAAGTACCATCTACTTCCTTCAAATTTAGGAGGAAATGAATTTTAATAATATAAAAATAAATTCAGAAATCTTCCTTCCCTTTCCTTCTCTTTTCTTTTTTCATTTTAATACCCCCAAAAAATTGAATTTCCTCCCTTTAATAATTATTATGCTTCCCTTCCATTCCTAATAATCCATAGACGCTCTAAATTCAGTGTTGCCATCTGACTTTTGCAAAGACACTGTTTTTATTATGTATTTATTTATTTCTGAAAGCGCAAAAGTAGTGTTTGGTAAGCTACGACTTCAATTCTTGTCAAATAAAATTAATTCCATTCCTAACAATTTGTTTAATTGGATAAACTGAGGATTTGTTTGCTGACTTTTAATTTTTAGATAGCAAAAAACCGACTTCTATTTTTTATCTCCTATTTTCGTCATGCTCTATGAAAAAACAAAAACATGCCCTGCCTTATTATCGGTTTTTTTTTGTATTATTATTATTATTATATCGTTAGATTCTTACTTCATTTGATCTTTAATTTGATAGATCATCATTGTAATATATCTATTTTTTTTCTATTTTTTGTGGCATAGAACTTGGAAATTGGTTAAGTTGTAGGAATAATTTATAAAGTGTTTGAGAGTGATATAAAAGTTATTTTTAACATCAACATATTAAAATGATCTGAAAATATAAAAAATTAATTTAAAAAAATAAAAAAAAATTAATTTTTTTCAAAATATTTTTAAAATGAAAAGCAAATAGATAAATTTTTTTTAATGATTAGTTATATGAGAACTGCTTTATGGGTGGCAAATTGGGCATGGCAGCTTGGAAACGCGTTCTAGGTACTAATGCGTGCCTCGAACAAATTTCGTGTCTTCCACTTGTATAAAGTCTTGTGTCTAACCAACAAAGCAAAAGAGCGTGTGGATATATTGCCACGAAAAAAAAAAAGAAAAAAAAAAAGAATCTCTAACGACCTAATCATTAGTAAATTAAACTATGCATTTCTCACTTGGAACTTTATTAATAAATGTATATATATATACCGTCTCTAGCTACCTCTGTGTCTTGGTTCTCCTCCTAGAGCCTTGTTGACTTCCTAGGTCTTGTAATTAAGTCACTAATCAAGCTCATATTATGAAGGGTTTTAGAGACGTACA
>Ga0325403_1002698_pt1 | contig 15838 bp, 16 predicted proteins | sample PopdelMetagenome_19_FD_205665 | JGI IMG/M metagenome (GOLD analysis project Ga0325403, IMG submission 205665) | Populus deltoides microbial communities from Bellville, Georgia, United States - Xylem-PdKOR-R4 | ecosystem: Host-associated > Plants > Phyllosphere > Stem > Wood/Secondary xylem...
CTTCTTCTTCTTCTTCTTATTTTGACTTTTTGGCATAAATGATAATACCCTGACATTACTAGACAAAGTGCTAGGAAACTTTTTATGTGATAAGGTGACATCGACACCCACCATTTGCCAGACTTGCTCGAGCATCGTGGCATCACAATCATGCCTCCAGGGCAAGCCATATATCATGCTTGCGAAATCTATGACAATTCATCATATGGCTGCTCAGAGGACATTAACAAGTGCGAAGACTTTATATTAGGGTCAAAAACTGCATACCACAGAACCTATCGCCCGTGTAGATGCATTGGCCATTTCACATTTGCTTCTGCTTTTTTTATAATAAATTATGATTTCTGTTTCATTTCATACTTTTGCATGTGTCACCTGTAATGCTATTAACACAGATTGTTAGTATTATTATTTTTCCCTTAGTTATAATAGTATTTATAGATTTGTACTTTTATAAAATGAGATTACATGTACTTTCAAGTTGAGTTGGGAAGAGAAAAAAATGACAAATAAACTTATATATTATCATGCATGGTTAAGAATGTGGATGAAATTGTAACACTATTATGGTTTAAAATATTTTTTATTTAAAAATATATTAAAATAATTTTTTTTATTTTTTAAAAAATTATTTTTAATATCTAAAAATATAAAAAAAATTATTTTAAATAAAAAATATTTAAAAATCTAAAGGAACTCGATTTCAAACGCTTTCCCAAGCACACTTTAATTCTCCGGATCCAAGTTGTAAATTGAACAATGATATGTTGTCGTTGTCATGCTTACCTTAAAAGGAGAATTACAATACGTTCTTTATTTCTAGAATATTCTACCAAACTTGTATGGTAACAACTCTAATCGTGAATTAATACAAGTTTAACCCAATGATACTCGCAGTTGACCAGTTGAAGTCTTGGGTTTTCATACTTTAATTACTTATAAATCTCAATCTTCTATTATTGATTACCGAGTCTTTGTTTGTAAATAGTACAATATGGTTTCATTAATTCAACCGTGAGGCACATGAAATCCTCTTAATTAGTCGAAGTTCTAAATTTTAATATAGGTTTAATTACTCAAGCTTCCTGAGACCAGAGCGGCCCTCACCGGATGACTCACAAGGGAGAAAAGAGGATGGTTTCTACTAGAAGATACAAGTTAAGCCACGATCACAATCGATCAACATGTACCTTCTGATTGCTAGATTACTTGTCTCTTAATCTCCATTGATGGATTCAACCCACGTTGTAAATTTGTAATCAAGCAGCGGTCGTGATTAACATAACAAAACTAGTTGATCACAAAATTCAGGCACCAGCCAGAAACAAAAAGTCCAGAAATTAAACCAGTATTGACTGGTAATCAGCTCTGTTGTGTGCACAGAGCAATTGCTTTGGTCTTGCCTGCAGAAAGTAGCAAGACTGAACAACTTTCAATAGAAACTCAAGAAGCCAGAAGTAAATTAACAACCCACTACAACATCTGCGGCCGCTTTTATTAATTAACACAACATTCAAACCAAGTAAATATACAATATTGACTAAGAGAGATTTGGGGAAATGATACAAGGAAGCCTCCCATATAAAGATGCAATACTAACCAAGAAAACGTAAGATTTCATGGCTTGTGTTTCTGAGTGTATATATAATCAATTTGAGCTGCAAGTGTTCTTCTCGTCAAACACTCGTCTTCTCCAACTCCTTCACAACTCTTGTCCACCTCTACCTCTACAGTCTCTGCTTCGGCATTATCCTTCAAAAAATCAAGAACAAAAAGGATTAAGAAAAGGCCAATAAACCACAAGCAAGTTGATGAAAAACTAACATATATACCCCGTATAGAGTCTCCATCGGAGTTACATCAGCGAAGGCTGGCTCCGGCCGGGCAGCAGAGGTCAAAGTGAAGGAAAAGAGAAGAATGGCCATGATGCAAACGGTGCTGGTCCTGTAAGCCATTCCTCTGCTTCTCCTTTGATTTCTTGCTTTCTATAAAACATCAAAGAAGCGTGAAATATGGAGAGGAGAGATTGTGTAGGGTTCATTTATAGACGTCATGGAAGGGTAAATGTGGAATTATATTTTTTGAAGATAAATTCGTTATTTCCCAACTGATTTCATGGGGATAGAAAACAATTAGAGAAAAATGTACGGATATGAGTTAGATGATTTGGTGATTAGCATCATCGCTGAAAAGTAAATGAGTTCTGGAACCATGACCAGACTTGCACGTAGTTTCCTTGCAGAAAAAAAATATTATTTTTTTGACAAGATTATAAATACTGGAAATCAAGACTTTTTAATAAGTTCTAGAACCATGATCGATAAATATTTGATTGGAAAATATTTTTTTAAGAAGAATGGCAGAGAATGAGAGGGTTTGCGAGGGAATTGGGGTGTTAAGGAGGCAATTGTTAAGTTTTATAATTGTTGGCCTCATTTTTTCTTTGTTGAATTATTATTTTTAATCTAATTTCAAATCTATCCTTTCTACTAGAAATATACATAAAAAAATACGAGTAATATTTATTATTAAATACATTTAATCATGATAAAATCAAACCTTACCTTACTTGCTTTGACTAGATAAAAGAGGGGTTCGTGACCTTGTTTATGTAAAGAAAGCTGTGAATTATTTAAATCTTAAGATCAGATATAAACAAAACTAAAATTGTAAGAATATGTAGTTTTATTTAGTTAGAATCTGATAAAACCTGACAGGATCAGTTTAAATACCTTAAATATTCATATTCGTAAATAACTAAAAAACAACTAATTAGAAAAAAAAATTAATAAAGCTAAAATCTAAATTTTCTAATAATATAATTCATAAAATGCAGATTAGATGACAGATAATTTAGTCGTCAGATAAACCTCATTAAAGCGTTTGACCGCTGAGGAAGCTGCCAGGAAATTACGTGTTGTTGGCTTTGTGAATGGTTACTGAACTGCTTTGTGACCAAACACCAGCCGTACTTATCAGTATTCATGCGCAGAGAAAAACGGAAATGCTTTCGGTCAAACCAAGGTACTATCAAGATTTTAAGGCACGAAAACCCTGAAAAATTTATTCGGAGATGAAGTCACTAAATTTACACCATAGATAAAAAAACTGCGTTAATTTCGACAGTTTTGACAAATTTAATATACCATGGTATTTATGAGCTTGTAATTAGCAAAGCAAGCAATACTTCCAATATTGATATGTACCCAAAAAACGTCATGACATGAGACTCATGATGAGTTGCATCAAATTGAAGGAACAGACTCATAGTGCAAATGTTATGATGAATTTGGAATGCTCATTTGGCCGTCCAAATGTTTTTGCGTTAGTGGGTCAGAAGCATGGTTGTGTTCTAGGCTTCTGAATGATGAAAATTCCCACTAATAATTCCATAATTCCATCACCATTATTAAGATTCAAGAGCACCTTCAAGCAATGAAAGGGAACAGAGAGAGGACCATTCTGTTTTTCTCGAGTTAATAAATGTTTTGTTGGTGGGGTTGGGTTGCTGAAAGTTGGGGAGAAAAGCATGAATATGGTAATGAAAGAAGCTTCTTTAATTTGGTCAGCTCGACAGATGCTATCTTATTCATTCACGAGATTTTTATACAGAGAACAACTGTCTGTGCTCATGTCAATTTGCAGTCGCAAATGCAGTTGGGGAGGGGAGTTGTTCACAAGACTGGTGGTTTGCCTTTTCGTTCCTCCCTAGGGTTCTTGGGGTTTGTATCTTGAACTCTCTGCTGATAAATATCCGTAAAGCAGAACCATACGATACAAGGATTTTATATGATCCAACTACACTTGTATCCACAAAAGAAGAAGAGAATCTCGCCATAGTTAAAATCCTCACAACACGCGCTAGAAAAATAAGTCATATTTGTAAGGAATAAATCCTAGTTTTGATAGAGCACCAGCCATGATCTTGATCCTATAAAGTTTTCAATGACAGTGAAAACTAATTAAAAAAATTCCAAGAAGGATTACAATTCATGTCACATCACAATAAATTATCAACAAGGTTTATGTGTTTGAGAAGATCCATGAGCCTTCGTGTCCGTGTTTGAGGAGATGCATGAGCTTGGCATTTGTGTTTACCTTAGGCAAACAAGAGATTATATACAAAGATGAACATCACCTTCAGTCTAAAAATGAGTCATATATATATAATTTTATTTTTATAAAAGTTGATCACTAATTCCAAAATCTAAACATTTTAAAACGCAGGCCGGCCATGAATACCAACTACCAAGTCATGAAAATCTTGATAAAAAAAAAAAGACATGGGAGAGAAGGTTACACCATGACAAATATTGGACCATAATCAAGGACTACATATATATAACGTCTAACGAGCACTAAATTTTTGCTAGCAAGTTGTCATTTACAATAACTCAAAGAGGGATAGCCCCAGAGGCCAGAGTTGATTCCAAGACTCAAATTCTGGTAGACCAGAAAAGATGAATAGGTTGGACCATAAGGCCGTCTTTTTCTTCTTTTCATTTAGGTCCTTCTCCATTTTGTGATCTTACCTTACAAGCACTGACAGTTTTAGCTACTAATTAACCAAAAGTTCTGACCAAGTGGAGGCCATAAGTTCAGAATGACCAAAGAAAGACCATTACAATATCAAAGATAGCCTTCTCGTGTAAGGCCAGGCCATTGCTTGCTAGCTTTAACTTCAGGAATGTTATTGGCTTTCTTCTGCGAATTACTGCAGAAGAAACTGCAGAAAATGCTTGAGGTAAAATTGACTTTTAAGGAACAAAACGCTAATTATGCATCAAATCCTGCTGTGTTAAACCATTAAAGACAGACATAAGAAACCTTTTTTTACTCGCCCTTTATTTCACTGTCACCAGAGCTTGGTGTTACGTACGATCAATAGACATATTTAATTCAGGTCCACTAGCAATAAGATTCAAAAGTGGTCTTATGGCAAGTTGCAAATTTGCAATTGCTGGAGCTGACGCCTTTTAAGTTTTGATTCGTGGCTAGAATCACCATCTAAAGTTTCAATATATCAAGGATGGTGCTTTTCTTTCTTCTTTTTTTTTTTCTTTTACTGAGGGACTCGAGGATAATTTCTTGGAGCCACGTTTTCTTCCCCCTAGAACCTTCAATGATGCTATGACAGGTTTGACAAAAAGAGATCTTCCTTTATCATCCACCAACCACTGAAAGCTACAATCAAAGCATGTATGGCCTTCGGCGGCCACCAAGTAGAGCATTTTCACCTCGTTTATACATACGTTTGACTAATTCGCAACCTTAAAAAAAAAAAATCCTTAAAGCATTATTTTCGAGGATGTCAATTTAACCCGAAACTGATTGTTCTCAGCCTATCTGATAGAAGTTGATTTTTTTTTTTGACAAAATCAAAATAAAAGTTGAGTTTTGGACCGGGTAGTGCTAAATCAGTGAAGTTTATACATATAATTTATAATTATACCTTAAAGTCACCTTTCTTGTAGTTCGGAAGAGTAGAACCCGACATTTCTCATTGGCATAGCAGCACTGCAGAAGCATCTCCAACAGCGCAGCTTGGATTGAGTATAAATAATAATTTTAAATTCAGATTCAGGTATAAGTCATGAATACCCATTGCCATCGCTCATTGCAGTTCTTCTGCTGACTTTCTATTGGGCTTTTCATATATGCATGGATGTGGTCTTAGACACAGGCTTAAGACGTCCAGTTGGATCGCCTAATGCATTGAACAAAATAGCAGATTTCAGGCCTGGCGAAAATTGTGGCCCAAAACCTTCTGTCCATCCGGGCATTTTTTGTTTTGAGTTGTTTTTTCTTTAGGCTCAACTTTGTCCCCGAGTTAAATATGTGTTTTTTTTTTTTTTTTTTATAAATCTAAATTTAAGAGTCTGAAAAACCTTGAGTGCCATCCTCCCCTGAGCTAAGCCAAATAACAGACCATCATTCTTTAGACTCAACCAAAAAAATGAGCATCCTCTCTTGAACTCAGTTAAGGAAACAAATATCTCTTTTTGGGAACACCAAAATATGCCCGAGAAAATGACATTTCTTCTTCGAGCAAGCTGCACCGATCCATCTTTCTTTGAACTTGGCTAAAATAAATAACCCACCTCTTCCTCAGTCTAGTCTAGAAGAAAAATTTTATTTTTATACCCATCATGTTTCCATCAAATATTAATATATATATATATATCATTAAATACAACTTGTTTTTATACAACACAAGAGTCAACTAGAGATGTTGTATGGGATATGGATGACATGACACAATCATTTCCCTCGTTGTCCAGACCATCTTGCTAAAGAGGTACTAAAATGCCCATAAAGGGCCCTACCCACATGATGAATTTATGATCAACCAAAAACTTAAACATCAGGTGGTCAATTGTCTTTCGTACGTAGATATGGAATATATATTGTTGTTTTTTAAAATATTTTTAAAATATATATATCTAAATATATATATATATATATATATATTTAACATTAATTTATTAAAATTATCTAAAAACACTTCAAAATTAAAAAATTAATTTGAAGTAGAACACTTTGTTTTATCAAAAGCAACTTTTAAACAGTTTTTAGTCAGGAAAAGAAGGGACATGCAAGAGTGATTTGGGGTTAAAATGAATGATGGTGTGATAATATTAAATTATCTAAAGAATTATTTGCATACACAAACAAATACAAAGAGAAGTAGAATTCTGTCTGAATGGAAGCCAAACTGCCACCATGCAACTTGTACAACATCCGATTTGCCTCTGATTCATCAAGTGTTGTCATGGATGTTTCTCTATAAAAGACAAAACTTGAGGAGACCATACAAAAGTTTAGATATCATCCAGCAGGCGTATCTTATTATAGTCCCAAGCAATCTAGCCACAGATTGCGGACAGCCAAAAGTAAAAACTAGGCAATCTTGTAATTGATTGATGATGCCAAAATTTTCAGACAACAGAGCATGAAGAAGAAGAAAGATGTCAAAATTCTGTCTTCCACATATTTAAATCTACACCCTTTTATCGTCTTTTCTTTATATTTTTTATCTTTCAATGTGACATACATGCTCCTTTTCAGTTCCAACTACAAATACGCCTGCTGCACTTCATACCTCATCACCCCTTCTCTCTGATCACACTTGCAAAATCAAACACACAAGCCTGCAGGACTTGAATGGCTTCTTCTTCATCGAAACAGCTATGGGAGTATCTCCAAGAGCAACAGAAGCCTTTTGTGCTAGACGCTTACCTTTCAGAGCGAAAGATCATGTTGAACAAGAAGCGAAAGGGACCACGCAGTTATGATTTGAACAAAATAAGGATTGAGCAGACTAGGAAGATCCTGAAGTTGTTGCTGCTTAAGTTCACTCGCACTAGTCAAAACCAGCCAGTTTCAAGCTGCCATAAAGCTCAGAAACACGAACCTGTTTCGAAAACAATTGAAAAGCCCCGGCAGTTGGGAGAAATAGAGTGGCTTCCTACAGGGAGCAGTTCAGTTGCAGTTCGTGAATCTTTCAGATGCAACGTTAAAGATTCACATTTTTATGAAAATAATGCCTCTCATCGTCCAAAAACTTCTCAACCCTTGACACAAAGCAGTTTGAAACAAAAGGTGCATATATAGATATTATCAAGAAAACACTATCTAAACTTTATTCCCTTCATATAATGTGGTCACGAGAGAATTTTACTTGTTGATGTTTCTTGTTTGAAACAGATTTACTGACAAAAGTTAAGCAGGCTGCTGCAGATACAAATTTTCTGTGGGAATGCAAGGAAGAGAATGAGCAACTCAGCCCAGTGTCAGTGCTAAATGAACTACCATCAAGAAACAAAGGTACAAAGAATCATTTATTTCATTTATGAATAACATGGCAACTTTCTTGATTTATAATTTTAGATTAGTAGTAACCCATCCTTACAATGAACAGTGTGTCGCTTCCTGCCAAAACAAGAAGGAAAAGCTGCATCAGCTTCAAGCACCGTTTTGAGTAGAAATGCTGAGGAAGACAACATGCTCTCAGCTTTCTTGTGCGACTTACTAGTTAAATCATTGATTGAAAAGCATAGCCTTGCTGGTTTCGCAGAGTTACAGGAGGTTGTTGGGCCTGCTTTTTCTCAGCACCTGAAAAACAATAGGGTCTTACGGCAAAACATGCAGCTACTTTTTGATTGTGTAAACGAAGCCATAGAAGTACATGGAAGGATGCACAGAAGAAAGCAGCACGCTCAAGAATTCATAGGTCTACAAGAGTTTGGGAAAATCATCTGCGAGCAAATTTGCTCATGGGGAAAACAAGCAACCGAACAAATAAATATTAATGTATCTAGCACAGTAGAATATGGCTGTTATTTGCAGCAGAGGATAGGGATTGAGATAGGAGACGCTATATTGAATGAAGTAATTCAGGAAGTGCTTGATTTATTTTAGCAGTAAACAATCGTGTTAATTACTTGGCAAAACAGAGACCAGAAAATAGCAACAGAACCTCCTGTAAAAAATTACGACGAAATCAGTGTTGGCTTGCTCAACAGGCAGAGCCTCAGGAGTTCCCATGGCATCATAAACTTTAAATTTGGTTTCACAACATCAATACCTAATGGAAAACTTTTATATATTCTTCCTCATTTGTGTTAACGCGGACTTTTAAGAGTACGGTGACCATTAAGAAAATAAAGCAATACCGTCATGATTATCAAGCAATGTAGAGTGGAAAACAACGTGAAAGTACTTGAGCTCCAAAAACAAGTAGTTTATATATCGAGCATGCAGAACCAGGCAGCCGGATAAAGCACAAAGTATCATGATCCATGAACGATGAGCAAGCACTAATGATAGAAACAATACACAGATCATAAAGATTCATGGAAATTCATCACTTTCTATTGGTGGGCGTGTTATTCAAAGGGTCAACTTTTTGGATTATCAGCCAGACTGCAACATCACAATTTCCATGTAAAAATATGCCCTTTGTGGCACCATTATAGCTGGTTTCATTGTTAGCGTCTTATGGATAATTCTCCAATTTCCATAAACTCCTTTTCTCCTTTTAATTCATCATTTATTTACCAAAATCACCTCTATTTTACCTATGGCTGAAGGAGAACGAGTTTGAAAGCAGGAATGGTAGTTCTTACAGCATAATACAATACAGTATCTCATTCATATAAAAGCAGAAAAGTACCAGTTCACCGCAGCAACCACTGGCATCATAAAGTTATTGGAACAAGTTGGCCAATGTGTATTTGACGAGGGCGCACAAATAAACAGAGACTAGTAAACCAGCCTATCATCCAACCAAAGACAGGAACAGTAATCTAACAGGTCAAAAGTGATTGGACTACCTGCAATATCAAACAAATTCCACTTTGGCTATTAACTCTAGTTCATAATTTAATTTTGAATTCTTTGGTATATTTTAGATTTTTCATTTTCTTGATTTTGTTTTGCAATGTTATAACAGTGTCCATGCAATGTGACTTCTCTCAAAATATTATCCATGGATGTATGGTTTGATAAAACGAAAAACCAATGCACATACAGATTACAGAAAGATGTAAGAAATACTACTTAAACTCTATTCTATTGAGGTAATGCTTTAGAAAACAGTTCATATTTGTAATACAGATAAAACATTGAAGAAAATTTGGAAAAAATAAACAATTTGTAGGAAGAGATAACTACCGAGTTTCCCTATCCTCACCAAATTCCCCATCTTCGAGATCCTCATTATCACCAGCCCTACGAGAACCATTATAATGGTCTCTCTTGTGTCTCTAGTGCCTGCTTTCACTGTCTGACTCAGGGGTGGAACCATGCTGCACCGATTATTGGGGCAAAAAACAGAGAGGAAAGCATGTTCCATTAATGCTTTATTACACGTGAAGCCAAGTATCACATGCATGAGAAAGAAAAAATTACATACCCTTCTTGATTTTTTGTGGTCATTGCTGCCATGTCTATGGGAACTCTTGGACCGATCCTTCTCGCTTTCATCCAGATCATCCACAGCATTTTGATGCCTCTTCCTCTGTTTCCTGCTGCTATTGTCACTCCCAGATCTTTTCTTATCACTACAAACTTGAGTTTCTGTTGTATCAGAGATTTCAACATCAGCTTCTTCCTTCCTTGTGTGCTCCTTGTCTCTTTCATGTCCCCTCTCCTTTTCGCTTCTATGCTTAGCTTTCCTCCTATCTCTTTCCTCTCTCTCTTTTTCCTTTTTTGCCTGCAGAATATCAAAACCAGAAATTTAAGTTTAACTATCCAAGTTTATTTGTTTTGCAAGTACCAGATGGGAAGTGACCAAAGCTCACATATGTAATAATCATGGTTCAAATATTATTTCATAAATAACAGACAGGACCATTGTTTTGAGTTTTGAACGTTGTTTAAATTCACACGAAACCAGTTCATACCTTTTCCTCCTTTCGTTTCCGCTCATTCTCCTTCTCCTGTTCTTTCAGTTGGGATATATATTCCTCAAACATCTCCCTGCAGAAGGCTTCTTCACCAATGGAACTACAACAAAACATCAAGCAAAATGATATTACAAATAAAGTACAGCTCATATAATGGATATGGTTATTCATGAAAGTTCCACAAATAAGACAATTACAGGACAAATGATAAAATATAGCATTTAGCATGGAAATCAATTTGTGACTCGTAAAACACAATTAATTTGAAGTGGAAAGAAAACTGCATGTCCTTCTAGCAAATACCAAAAAAAAAAAAACAAAGAAAGAAAATTGCATTTTCATATATAAAAAGAGATATCTTGACATGTTTGGAAGTGTCCAAAACTTTTTGCAGATGCATATATCATAGATCTATGAATAAACACAGTTTCAAACATTGGCAAGTAATACCTGTACTCTTGGCTTCCTTCGAAGATTTCCTTGAAGCTCTCCCACTTTGAAGATGCAGTTATATCCTGCAACAAAGCAGAGACTCAGATGGATGATTGAAAGAAAATGCCCTTAATTATCCATCCAATAAAAGGACATTATACCTTGATAGACTGTAGTAGATTGAGAAAATCATCCGCAAGACGTTTACGCTTCTTGGCTTCTTTCTCCTCCTTTTCCCTTGCTCTTTCCAGCAACTCATCAAATACCATCTGCAGAGAGGTAAAGCACCACATCAGATCACTGTGGCACATATGTTTCAAAAAAAAAAATGCAATCAAGGGAAAAAAAAATCCTTTGAAAATAAAACCATGTATACAATAGTGTAGTTGCCTATTTCCAATTCTAGATACCATTTACCTTCAAATTAGGGCAGTGCTAGCTTTTGAGCTATTTCTGTGCAAGCTCAGCTTCCAAGATTTGAATTAGGTTATCCACAATCAAGTCAACATTTTTTAGGAAAGGACACTTATTGTTGGTCCAAGAGATCATATTCAAACAATTGCCAAGCAACGGTGAGTATATTCTAGTGCAATGTGAACATGCAACCCAGGGAAATTCCAATTACAATCAATATCTTTCTTTTTTTTTTCTTGTTAATCTTTTCAATCAGATGCCAAGAATTCCAACTATAACATAATAGAAAAAACTCAAAAGGAACATGTAACCCAATGAAATGTGGAGAAAATGACATTGTGAAGACAAGATCGCCAATTAACCTTAAGAATGAAGAACTTGACAATTTAAAGAAGGAAGAATCAACTAAAATTAGAGCTTACAACACCTTTAGGTTCACATCTGATATAGGTGGAGAGTTAACATCCTCGATAATAGCAACCTTCATATCCTGAAGTGTCCAGTTTGATGCCAAAGGAACCTGAAAGTTCAAGCATATTAGACATCTAAGAGAACAGGATATGTGAAAAGAAAACATTTTCAGATTATACCTTTTTCAACTTTACAACATCCTTTATCCAAGTTTTGTCCTCATGATACTGTGAAAACAAGCAGATACATTGCAAACGTGTAAGTGCCAGAATATCAGGTCAAAGAAAGCACACTTTCAAACCAACAAATGTTAAGAAAATTAAATCAATCTGTAACATTCCCATAAACAAATTATTAATCATGAAGAACAGGTAGCTAGACAATCTGGATTTTCACTGCAGAGAAGTTGCTGCTTGTGTCTTGCATTTAAGCCCAAATTCTTTGGGCCCAACTTCATCAAAGGAAAAATATTTCAATATTAGGTCTTTAATTAGTATCAAAAAAATAATTGGCTATTTAAACTAATTAACTACCATTGCAATGACCAGAGTTTTCAGGCAAATGCTGCTCAGAATTTGAAGGTGTAATTAAATGCCACAAGTTTGTCACAGCTTGTATAAAGGGAAAAAAACTGAAAAACTAATATAGTGGGTATAAAAAGAAAATGCTGAAACATCAAGAATAAAACATGTCCCTACAAACTCTAAAGTTCATAATAGCCTATTTTTCTCAACTCCACATGCTTTTCTTGATGAAAATGTCAATTATCATGAAACTAAACACACAGTATAATTACTTGTTTCTGTAGCTCCTCAGAGACATCTTCAAACAAATCTTTTGGAGTTGAACCTGAGGCATTTGAAGTGACAGCCACATATGCATGCAAATCTTTAACCTGAATAACAAATTAAAGTAAGAATCTATGAGAAAATGCATCCCATAATATGAGACAACAGCTCTTCTTTACAGAAACCAACTAACAATGCTCAGTCACAAAATCAAAGTTGCTTGTGAGACAGACACACATACACAAAGATGCTTATCAAAACAAAACCAAGGTGGTTTTATTAACCTTTAGGTGATAATCACGCCAGTTAGTTTTGGCTGTAAGAGTGCCTGAAGCAACATGTTCTTCAAGCAGCTTGCGGAACTCGTCACGATTTTTACGCTCTGCCTTTCTTTGTTCTTCCTATTTTCATCAACAACGGAATAAGAACATCGTTTAAAACAAAACAAAATACATTCGTTTCACAAAGGCTAACTAATAATGTCACCTTCTGTATCTTCCTTTGCTCCTCTTCTTCCTTCACCAAATCATGTAAATAATCCTGAGACATCATTGTGAAATTAGATCCAAATACTTGTACAAGTGTTACTAGCTAAATGAAGATGATTACCTGAAAAATTTCTAAGCGATCAATTTTTTCAAGGCGTGAACATCTTTCATCAGCTTCTAACCGATCCTGTACTTTTCGCCACTGGGTGCTTGCCTACAGAGGGAAAATGATAGATAAGTGGTAAGTTGCACTGCTTAAGGAAACCTGAAAATGTGAAATCAGCTTTGCCAAAAGATTGCCTTTATAAATTCGCACGATTCCAAAAACTGCCTGTATTCCATGATGTTCCTCTTGCGCTCCTCATGTGCCTTCGCTCGTTCCTAGTAAAAATCCCAATTTAAGATTTAAATAACAACTTCGTATATTGCTACCATCAGTTATTAGACTTCAGAAAATAAACAAAAATACAGTAAAACACACAGGCTAAATTATCTGGATGGATGTTAAGAATAGATGATAAAACAATGGAGCTAGCAAAGTATACCTTTTCTTCAAGTTCCTGCAAGTAGGTTTCAATCAGATCTCTACGGTCTCTTTCCCGTTCAACAGCTTTAAACCGCTCATCGTTTTCAAACAGAGTCGCTACTTTACTGAACAATATTTTGAGCATTCAAGTACAAAAAAGAACTTATGAAGAAAACAGCCATTTTACAAGGAGCAAGAGGAAATGAATTGCAATGAAAAATTACATCAGAAATACAAACCTCCATCTCATGGATGCTGTCAGCTCTTTGGACCCCTGAAAGGATTTCGTGTTAGAACCAAAAAGAAAATCAGACTCTTATAGAAAAATCACACGCACACTCGTATCTTCATACACAAAACAGAAGAATGAAACTCAAAAAACTTACTTCTAGCATTTTCTTGAATTCTTCTCGTGTTTTTTTCTGTTTAACCCTCCTTTCCTCAGCTTCCTGTTTTCTCTTCTGACCCAAGAACTGAAACAAAAAGTTAGTGTCATGATAAATGACATTTTGAATGCACAGGAAATTCTACGAAGTGCGATTTTTTTTTATTTTTTGGCAAGAGAGAACAAAGAGGTTAAAACTTAAGAGAACACCAACTGTGAATATTTACCTCATTAAATGCTTGCTTCCGCTCTCCAAGTGTTTTTAATGCACCATATCTTTTATCATTAATTATTACTCTCATGGCCTGATATAATCAGCAGCAAAGTCAGGAACTTCCAAATGCGGGAGACAGAATTACACATACAATGTGTTAAATTACCTGGTCCCAGGTCCACTCAGACCCAACATTTGCAGACTCCAAAAGTGCTTTAAATGCATTTTTTGCCTCCTAGTAGGGGGAAGGAAAAATGTACAGTCAAAATGTCAATACCAGAAAGGCATGCTATGAGAAACTTGAATCTGTAAAATACATACCAGCTTATCAGCATAAAGTAAGGGATCCTGATTAACTGATTTCTCTTCCAATGTAACATTGTTAACCTTTTCATCTATGACAACATCTTTTTCAGCTTCCTGGAAGGCATAAACCACATCAAGTTGCTAGCAAAGCAAGTCCAGTATGTTTCCAGACTGAGAGAAATCCTAATGTTGACAACTACCTGTTTATCTTGTGCAGGAGCATCATCTTCTGAACTAGGTTTATCATGAGCAGAAAAGCTGTCGCTCCTAAAAAATTAAAAAAATAAGTGAACCAAAGATACATGCTACTTTTGTTTCTTATGAAATAGGTAAAGAATACTATACATTGGTGCAGTTATTGCGTTAACTGCTGTGGCATTGATTTCAGCATTTTTTGGAACACCAGCAACAGGACTCTCGGTTGTCTGGACTTCATCTGCATTGGTCGTCATGGAAGAGGACATAACACATAGGGCTGATGATTCAGAAGCTAACTGAGATTGCGAGTTACCAGCAACAGCAACAGGTTTAACAGGAACTGGACTTGATGGTACCCCTTGAGCTGTAGGAGACAAAGCATCGGCACTAGATGGTGCCTTACCCATAGATGGAAGAACAGAAGTAGGGGCATGAGAATTAGCAGAGACTTCCGATTGTGTTTCCATGATAGATGGCTTTTCTACTCGTGCACGGGCCAACTTGAAGCAAGCATTGTAAAACAATAGTGAGATAAACAAGTTTGTCTTTTTAACAAAAAGATGAAAATATGTTTAACAAAAAGGAAATATGTCAGTTCAGGAGAAACCTTCAATTCTTCTGGGATTTCCCATTTTGACTGCTTGGTAACTTTGTTGTAGTAATATCTAGAGGATTCATAGACAGAACAGCACCCAAAACATCACAAATATATTCGCTTTGCTAGAAAGAGGGAGAGAAGGAATCTTCGAATAAACAAAATGAATAAATAGCTCCAGGGAAAATAGACTGAATTACACACTTTCGTCCATCAGGACTTGTGAATTCCTTCCAGTCAGTTGATGCATCTGCCCTCTATGTTGGCAAAATAAATGAATCAATGAATAAAGAGAAGCATTATCTGATAACAGCAACTTTGCAAAGATAAATAGATGAAGAACTTGAAGAAAAATTAAAAAAAAAAACAGCTTAGTCCTAGAGAAAATTTAAATTTGCTTTAATTTAGTCAGAAAACATGAATGACAGAATTTGACAATTCTTATATATAAAAACAAAAATTGACAACTTTCAACAAAAGCAAAAAAAAAAATCTGAAAGTTAGTGACTTCTTATGCATCAATTCCAAACAATTGAATAGTTTAACTGGACAGGGACATTGCAAACAGATTACGAGATCAACTCCCATTTCCCAAAAAAGGGAGAAACAGCATGGAGGATAAGTACTTTCAGCGGTACCCAAGCTTCAAGCTCGCTTTCAATTAGTCATTTT
>Ga0325403_1002699_pt1 | contig 15837 bp, 8 predicted proteins | sample PopdelMetagenome_19_FD_205665 | JGI IMG/M metagenome (GOLD analysis project Ga0325403, IMG submission 205665) | Populus deltoides microbial communities from Bellville, Georgia, United States - Xylem-PdKOR-R4 | ecosystem: Host-associated > Plants > Phyllosphere > Stem > Wood/Secondary xylem...
GGTCAGTCTATAACTTTTACACCTTATTTTTCCCTAACTAACTACGTACCTAACATATCCCTCTCTTATCATCAATCTTGTATTTCACTCACACCAACAGATATTTAACAGTATATACCATGTTAGAACGTTGTCGGCATGGATAATCAACTGCTTGAAGTTATTTGGAGAAGGGAATTCGGCAAGGAAATTTGTATGATAGCAACACCGTGAAGGACATCCATGCCGGCATACATGGGTTAAAACGTGTGACTTTTTCCACGGGTCTTTTTCAATAAATCTTGAATTAGAATGCTGTATTGTTTTTGTAAAGTGATTTTTATTTTAAAAATATATTAAAATAATATTTTTTATTTTTAAAAAAAATTATTTTTGATATAGCGTATTAAAACGATAAAAAAAATAATTTAAAGAATGTTGGAGAATAATATAAATCATATTTTGAAATCTCAACTAACAATTTAAACTTTTAAGTTGACATGGTATTAGAGTTTTGATGATCAAGCAGTCACGAGTTCGAATCTCTCATTTTTATTTATTTGATAAAAATTAAGCATAAAATATATAGTATGAGTTTATGTAAATTTCAAGCCCTAAAAAGCTTTCATTTGAGTGGGTATGTTAGAGAATAATATAAATTATATCTTGAAACCTTACCTATCAATTTAAATTTTTTGGTTAAATTGATTTTTTAATTAAAAAAATAATAAAATAATAAAATAATTTCAAAAACATTTTTCAACCACACTCTTGTTTAAATTTACACGTTATGCTATTTTTTTCGAGTTTAATTATGGTTATAGCTCGCGACTTTACTTTCAATTTAAATGCATCGAAAGCTTAGTGGTGCTTGGTCTTCGCAGCTAGATCTCTTCGCACCTATGATGATATTGCCCACCCATTCTTCAGGCTAGCTTATCCCCTTCTCACGGGGATTATAATTAATTAATATATATATATATAACATTTTTTTAGGTTAATAGTACTTAGCAGTTGGTTTAATGACATATTTTATTCTTAAATTATTAGAGTTGTAGTAAAACAAGACATGGACTATTAATTTGGTATATTATTTATTAGATAAATTAAGGCTTGCGGTTAAATTTGACAATTAGTCTAAATGCTCTAAACGACACTATTTTGAAACAACTTGATTTTTTTTACAAATAAAATAATTATAAAAAAATTGGAAATAGATAGATGATGCAGCATTGCTCTTTCAATTAATTGAATAAATAGATTTAGAAGACAAAGTTTCCGAATCAGGGTTGTGTCTGATCTGGTCAAATTCTTTTAAGGATAACATTAAATAATACATCAATTAATTAGTATTTTAATTATTATTTTTATCGGTCAACAAAATCGAATTGTTTTTAGCATTTAAATTTTTTAAATTTGATGACACCCTCTACGAAGAGAATACAATAGATAAATTGCAGTCCAAATCTTATTTTATCACAACCTCAACAATATATCATCAAACCGTTAGTAGTTAGGTAGACATTTTAGCAACTACTAGATTATTATTTGTGCTATATTGTAGGTTAGATTTAATTTATTTATTTTTTTATAAAGAAAATATTTAGGTGTTGTTAATATGTTTTTTAATATTTTTTTTTTAAAACCACATGGGGATTGGTTTTATGTGACCTTGTTGACATGTCATGTTCAAATATAACACTTACAACCAAAAAAAAATGTAGTTCAACTAAAAATAATTATCGAAAACTTTTAAAAATCATCGGTAATTGTTGGATGTTTCTGAAAACTTTTTATGAAATTGAAAATTTAAATTAAATATTACCGATGGAATTACCGATGAAATAATTAAAAAAATATTGATATTCAATTATCCGTCGGTAAATCCGTCGCTAACGCGCCCCAATAAAAAATCTGAATCCTCTTATTTCACAAGAGACAAACTCATTTCTTATTATTATTATTATTATTATTATTATTATTCACTATATGTAAAAAAAAACAACAATATCTATTTTTTTCTCTTCTTTTCTCTCCTCATCTCCTTCTCTTTTCCTCCATGCTTAGGTATGTCTTCTTCTTCTTTCTTCTTTTATCCTCTTAGTTTTTTTTAATTAATATGATTTATGAAAAAAAAATTTTCTCTCCTTAGCTTCACTTGCAACTACATTCAGGTAAGATTTTTTTCTTCTTTTTTCATGATTTTTTTCACTATATTTGTTTTTTATTTTATTTTTAATTGTTTTTGTTCTTAATAATTGTATAAATGTTATTGTGAGATTTTTTTTTTTCATATGAGATCAATTTTTAGTTAATTTATTTATATGATTTTTAAATTTTTAGCAATTGCAACTTCTTTTTTTTCATATGAATTTTTTTAGTTGAATTTATTTTTTCATTTCATTTATTTGTTGCAAATTTGTTTGAGTTGAATTTCTTATTCTTTTTTCCAAGCATTTTTAGTATATATTATAGAGTGTTGATTTATGTTAATTTAATTATTTTATAATTTTATAAAATGAATTTTTTTAAAATGTGTTTAAATAATTACCGATGGAATTTGCATCGGTAAATTCGTTGGTAATAAAAAAATATTATTACTGACGCGTCTATTCCAGCAATAAATCTGTCGGTAATAATATTTTTTTATTATCAACGGATTTACCGATGGACAAAAAATTACCGATGAAAGATTCACCGACGTAGCATTTTCGTCGGTGATTTCGTTGGTAAATTAATTACCGACGGAATATGTGTCTTACGCCGATAGAAAAATTATGTCGGTAAAACTATTATATTTTGTAGTGTACATGGAGATTGGTTTTATGTGACCTGGTTGACATGTCATGTTCAAATATAACATGTACAACAACAAAAAATGTAGTTCAACAAAAAAAACAAAGATGATATTTTAAAAAAATTATTGAAACAAAAATATATTAGATCGACTCAAATCAACTCAGGTTAATCTATCAAATCCAGTACCCATGTCTTGAGACCCTGATCACTACAACATTTAATAATTTTACCGACGGAATTTTTTCGTCGACGTGAGATTACCATTCCATTGGTGAAAATTTTACTAACTAATTCACTGATAAAATGTGTCCGTCGGTATACCGTTCGTCGGTAATTCCATTTCTATCGCTAATTCTGTCAGTAAAAAAAATCAATGGTTTTACAGATGAAAAATGTACGCTAAAAAAAATTACTCACTAGAAATATGCTGACATAATTATTTCATCGATATATTTATGTCGGTGATTGTGGCATATGCAGTAAATGTTTTCCAACTCTCTAGAAAATACAGATAGATTGAGTCTGTCGGTATTTCTATCAGTAAATCACTGATGAAATTAGTTCGTCGATGATTGTGGCATATACAATAAATTATTATCCCCGTCCTTCTCACGGGAATAATAATTAATTAATATATAACATTTTTAGGTTAATAGTTAGCAGTTGGTTTAATGACATATTTTATTCTTAAATTATTAGAGTTGTAGTAAAACAAGACATGGACTATTAAATTGGTCTATTATATCACCAATCTATTATTTATTAGATAAGTTAAGGTTTGCTGTTAAATTTGACAGCTAGTCTAAATGCTCTAAACGACACTATTTTGAAACAACTTGATTTTTTTTACAAATAAAATAATTATAAAAAAATTGGAAATAGATAAATGATGCAGCATTGCTCTTTAATTTAATTAACTATTTGAATATATAGACTTAGAAGACAAAGTTTCCAAATCAGGGTTGTGTCTCTGGTCAAATTCTTTAAAGGATAGCATTAAATAATACATCTATTAGTATTTGTTTTTCTTATTTTTTTAATTATTTTTATTGGTCAAAAAAATCAAATTGTTTTTAGCATTTAAATTTTTTAAATTTGATGACACCCTCTACGAAGAGAATACAATAGATAAATTGAGGGTCCAAATCTTATTTTATCGCAACCTCAACAATTGAAACGCAAAATATATCATCAAACCGTTAGTAGTTAAGTTTACATTTAGCAACTACTAGATTATTATTCGTGATATATTTTAGGTTAGATTTATTTTTTTAGTATAAAGAAAATATTTAAGTGTTGTTAATATTGTCATAACTCATTTTTGAGTCATTTCCAAATTTTTTTCCTTTTCTTCAAAAAAAAAACCTGCACGGTGCCGTTTTGAACGGCAGTGAGCAGCTTCTTCTCCCCTGCAAATGCAGAGACAGGGGAGAAGAAGATTTTTGAAATTTGTTTCCCTCTATTCTACTTACACAACCCATACCCTCATTAATGGAGAAACAGGAGACCCATGCCCCCCACCATGATGAAAATCAGAAGATCTATGCCCCGGCCACCATGCCTGGTGCTTGTATAGGGTATGGTGATCCTCTCCCCTGGCTGCCTATAAATACAAGGGGGAGAACAGAAAACAAAGGATGGGAGGGGATGGTTTTGAAAAGAGAAAAGACGGAGAACATATGAAAACAGAGAAGAGAGAAACCGAACAGAGGAGAAGAGAGGAAGAACCACCGGCTGTGGTCCGCATAGCCGCTACCATCGCCTTCACCGTTCCTCTCAGTCACCCCTGACAGCACCATCATCGTCCAAAATAGAAGAAGAGAGGAGAAGAGCAGTGACAGAGAGGGAGGAAACGGAACCGAATAAAGAACGAAAACAAAAAAAAAACAACAAAAGAGAAGACACAGGGGCTGATATCTTTGCGTAGAAGGAGGAGCAGCATAGCAGCGCCACCACCAGAGCCACCGCCAGCTGCCACCGTCCTCCCAGTCGTCAATAACAGCACCTGAGAAACAAAAGAAGAAGCAAAAAATAGAGATATACAGAGGGAGGGCGACAGAACAGAGAAGAAGAACCGCCGCAGAACCACCATCACAGCAGCTACCACCTGGTTTCCCAGCCACCGTTCGCAGTCCCAGTCGCTGCCACCGCCACCAGCAGATAAAAAAAAAAGAACAGAATACAGGGGATGAAAAAAAAACAGATAACAGAGGAGAAGAGAAGAACTGTAATCTCTCTCTTCGGCCTCTCTATCTTCGCCGTTGGAAGCAGCGCCGCCAATAACAGCTGCCACCGTCCTCCCCGTCATTGATAACAGCCCTGCACCGTGAGAAACAGAAGAAGAAACATTGAAAAAACAGATACAGAGGAAGAAGAAGCAGCGAAGCAGAGGAGAGAAGAAGAAGAACCACTGTCTGCCACCGCCATCCACCGCGACCAGCACAACGAGCCACCAGCCCTGCCCGGTCAGTTTCCTTCTCTTGCTTCTTCTCCGGTCGCTCTCCAATGTTCACTTGGCCGAACTTGTCTGGCCCGGTCCAAAATGAGTGGGCCGGGTCCGGCCCGGTCCAAAAAAAAATTTCAAAAATTTTTTTTTCAAAATTTTGTGATTTTTCCGCTTATTTTTCTACTAAATTTTGCTTAATATTGGTTTGTATTTTTACATCATAAAAATACAAATTTGGTATTAAAATACCCGGTTTTCGTCAAAACTTTAAAAAAAATGTTTTTGTTTTCATGCAAACGGCCAAGTCTCTCAAAAACAATTACATCATATTTTTATACTACAAAGAAAACTTCAAAAAAAATATTTTAACATGCATTTTGGCTTTAATAATCAGTTTATTAAAGTCACGAAAACTTGGCCAATATTTCAAAAAATTCCAAAAAAATTTAGTTTGTTTTCTTAATATCAGGGATTATAAATTTATACGTAAAACGTACTCCCGATATTAAAAAGATAGTTTTATTTTATAGACATTAGGACGGTTAGGCTTTGCCCTATAAGATAAGAACCTTCTTACTGAGGAGGGTTTTTCTTGAACCATAGACGAACCAACAATTAAAAAAGCATGACAAGACCTTAGATTTTTATCAGACAATAAAACAATGCAGCTTACCTTAGGTAGGGCATATTTGGGGTGCTAATACCTTCCCTTTACACAACCAGTCTCCGTACCCGATCTGTGAGACCAGTTAGGGTTCCTAGTGACCAGAATACTAGGTGGCGACTCTCATTCTATTTTTTTCACTGATAAAAAGACAAGAATTCCTTATCTCCTCATATTTGCCAAATAGATACACACATTGAGTTGAGAGGACAATCGTCGAGCGATAAATATATTTTTTAATCGATTTGTTCTTTACAACTATATAGGGATTGGTTTTATATAACCTGGTTAATATGTCATGTTCAAATATAACCCGTACAACCAATAAAAATGTAGTTTAACTAAAAAAAATCAAGATGATATTTTTGTTTAAATATTGAAACAAAAATATATTAGATTGACTCAGATCAACTCAGGTTAATTGGCCAAATCCGTTATCCATGTCTTGAGACCCTGATAACCCTATAGAAATCAAATAAGAAAAAATATTAAATTCAATTCTTAATCAATTCAATGTTGAAAGATAAATTTGAAATTGCATATCAACTAAGAAAATAAGTTGAGTCAACCCAAATTAACATGACAAACTTGGGCTATGAGATTGGAATAACACTAACATAACCGAGCTTTTTACCTTTTTTTATTTTTTTCAAAAACAAATCCAAAAATAGAAATAAACAACAAAAAATCCAAAAAAAAATTGAGATGTTTGCATCATTTTGATATTTTAAGTGTCTTTTGAAAAAAAATTAAAATTCAAAAATTTATTTTCAACGCATTAAACTATTAACGTGTCCATTTCAAAATCATTTATCATTTTTTCTTATCAAATCGGCATTGACATTTCCTTTTTAAAAAAAACCAAATACAAAAAAATAAGAAAAAAAATATGGACAAAGGGACCAAAAGTGAAAAGAAAGAAAAAGAGGGACCAAAATGATTTTGGGTTGCTTAGTTATGAAGTTTACTTGGGGACCAACTAATTGAAAGGAAAAAGACAAATTTATTTTGCCTATAAATATTGAAGGAATCTCACAAAAAAAAGAGGGGAATAGAATTACTTAGAGCATTAACCAAAAAAAAAACCTCATACACACCAAAACACTTCTCTCACACACAAAAAACTCTAATAGCATAATCTTTTTTCTTTTATCAAGAGTTATTATCCATAGGCAAAAGAAAAGAGAGACACTAACCCCGAGGAGTATAGCTCAACTGGTCAGGCTCTGGATTTGCTTCCCAGAGATCACCAGTTCGAGTGCCACAAATCTCAGGGTCACTAGAGACTTACATGGTCATTAACTTCAAGGTCTCAGGGGATTAGTCGGGGTTTGTTTAAGCTGACCTGGACACCCACGGTTAAAAAAAAACAGAGAGACACTCATCTTCATCCATTTGTCTCCCTCAATGTGTATCTTCTACCAATATACACACATTCAAAATAAATTAGCCTCACTCACTCTCTCACTTACGGTGCACTGCCACCCATCCTCATCACCATGAACCAACCTCTATTTGCCTTTTTCCCTACTATATATAGAAAAAAAAAAAAAAACACAAACCAAACCCTAAGGGATGTAACTCAACTGGTCAAGCTCTAGGTTTGCTCCCTAAAGGTCACCAATTCGAGTCTCACAAATCTCAGAGCCATTGCAAGCTTACATAATCGTTAACTTCAGGGCTCGTAGGATTAGTCGAGGTGCGCGCAAGCTGACCTGGACACCCACGTTAATTAAAAAAAACATTAACCAAAACACAATTCACAGTCCCAAGCACCCCCAAAAAAAAAAACCATTTTCTTCTCATTTTCCATCAATTATCACCTCCCAACAATAATTTTAGTCATTTTTCTCCTTCAAAAAACTCTAATAGCCTAATCTTTTTTCTTTTATCAAGAGTTATTATCCATAGGCAAAAGAAAAGAGAGACACTAACCTCGAGGAGTGTGGCTCAACTGGTCAGGCTCTGGATTTGCTTCCCAGAGATCACCAGTTCGAGTGCCACAAATCTAAGGGTCACTAGAGACTTACATGGTCATTAACTTCAAGGTCTCAAGGGATTAGTTGTGGTTCGTTTAAGCTGACCTGGACACCCACGATTAAAAAAAAAATAGAGAGACACTCATCTTCATCCATCTGTCTCCCTCAATGTGTATCTTCTACCAATATACACACATTCAAAATAAATTAGCCTCACTCACTCTCTCACTTACGGTGCACTGCCACCCATCATCATCACCATGAACCAGCCTCTATTTGCCTCTTTCCCTACTATATATAGAAAAAAAAACACAAACCAAACCCTAAGGAATGTAACTCAACTGGTCAGGCTCTACGTTTGCTCCCTAAAGGTCACCAGTTCGAGTCTCACAAATCTCAGAGCCACTGCAAGCTTACATAGTCGTTAACTTCAGGGCTCGTGGGATTAGTCGAGGTGCGCGCAAGCTGACTCGGACACCCACGTTAATAAAAAAAAAAAACATTAACCAAAACACAACTCACAGTCCCAAGCCCCCCCCCAAAAAAAAAACCATTTTCTTCTCATTTTCCATCAATTATCACCTCCCAACAATAATTTTAGTCATTTTTCTCCTTCAAAAAACTCTAATAGCCTAATCTTTTTTCTTTTATCAAGAGTTATTATCCATAGGCAAAAGAAAAGAGAGACACGAACCCCGAGGAGTGTAGCTCAACTGGTCAGGCTCTGGATTTGCTTCCTAGAGATCACCAGTTCGAGTGCCACAAATCTCAGGGTCACTAGAGACTTACATGGTCATTAACTTCAAGGTCTCAGGGGATTAGTCGAGATTCGTTTAAGCTGACCTGGACACCCACGGTAAAAAAAAAACAGAGAGACACTCATCTTCATCCATCTGTCTCCCTCAATGTGTATCTTCTACCAATATACACACATTCAAAATAAATTAGCCTCACTCACTCTCTCACTTACGGCGCACTGCCACCCATCATCATCACCATGAACTAGCCTCTATTTGCCTCTTTCCCTACTATATATAGAAAAAAAAAAAACACAAACCAAACCCTAAGGAATGTAACTCAACTGGTCAGCCTCTAGGTTTGCTCCCTAAAGGTCACCAATTCGAGTCTCACAAATCTCAGAGCCACTGCAAGCTTACATAGTCGTTAACTTCAGGGCTCATGGGATTAGTCGAGGTGCGCCCAAGCTGACCCGGACACCCATGTTAATAAAAAAAAAAACATTAACCAAAACACAACTCACAGTCCCAATCCCCCCCCCAAAAAAAAAAAAACCCATTTTCTTCTCATTTTCCATCAATTATCACCTCCCAACAATAATTTTAGTCATTTTTCTCCTTCAAACCCATGGCAATGATAACAGCTTTTGACCCATGAGCCACACCAGCAGACCCAAAATGACAAGCATCACGATTTCCCTCTTCCTTTACTGCCTAGCTCTTTTGTCTTACCAAAACCCGAAATTAATTATCATCATCAAAGTCATTCTTTACTTTTGTTTTATCCAAGCAAACCAAACCAGCGTCTCCATTTCTCGTTCATAGGCCAAGCTCACGAACTCTCCTATTTTTTTTTCAACATTTGAGAGTCCCTTCTTCCAGCAATTTAAGTTCCCTTACATGGTCTCCCTCATTGTTTTTTGTCACTACAAAACCCACACCAACACAAACTCTTCTTTTCTAGTGACAGCCCCTCCAAAAACTAAAAAATCGACGGCCTTCTATCGCCATTGAAACAGTAGCTCCCTCCTCTCCAACCCTATAGACCAATGCCAACACCTCCAACATGATAGCACAACATCGCTCCTTCCAATAACCACGACCAGAAACTCCTCTTCATCCATTTCACACGTTGTTGTCTCTTTTTCTCCCTCAACCACCATGAACTACAGCAGTTCCAGTAAATACCTGTAGTTGAAGCAATGAAACTAAGGAATGAGAGGGATAAGAGGATCGAAGCTTTGGAAGGACATATATATCTCTCTTCCCTTGAATAGTGGTGGGTGTCACCGTTAATGTAAAAGCAAAGAGGAGACAGAAGAGCATCGAATCCAACAACTCACTCTTCTCCAGCAATGCCTTTAACCCCAGATAAAATTAAGATTTTATAAATAATAATAAAATAAATATAACAGTGATAATTATTTTAAAAATAAAGTTTTAAGGATTAAAACCCTTGAACGTGATTTATTTTTAAGAACATTGACAAAATAGATAATTGGTTAAAATAAAAACACCTGAAATTTAAAAGTGAAGGGTAGAGGACTATAAATGCGTGGCCGACCATTAAAGCAAAAGAAAGAAATGAAGATTTTGTCCAAATTCTTCAAAGTTTCCTTAAAAATTGCAAGAATACACTTGAAAAATAAAGATCAAAGGGGGGGCTAGAAGGAGTTTTAGCTAGGTAATTGAAGGAAAAATCAAAGAAAAAGGAATTAAAAGGGATGGTTTTGAAAGGAAAAAAAGAGAGAGAGAAAGAGGGGTGAAGGAAGGACTAGTTTCTTTGCAATTCTTCTTCCAAAAATTCATGGTTAAGAGGTAAGAAACAATAATCAAAGCTCAATTTTGGTTTTTAGCATGATTTTATTATGTTAGATGTTTTGTATTATGGAAAAGTTGGATTAGAGGAATTGATTGTGTTAATGGCTTGTTTAATTCTTTAAACTTGATTATTATGGTAGTTTAACACTTTGTAAAGCTTCAATTTGAGGAGAAAAGGAAATAAAATAAAAAAATCATGTATTTTCCGAACTTGATTAGTCATTTTTGAATTGAGAGATTAATGATATCAATATAATTTATTGATATCAGTACTTTCCAAACTTGATTGGTCATTCCGAAAATTGAGACACTAATGATATCAATAAAGCTTATTGATATCGACATTAATTGAGATTTGATTAGTCGTTTTCAAAATTTAGATAATAATGATATTAATAAAGTTTATTGATATTAGCATTAATTGAGATTTGATTAGTCTTTTGTGGAATTAGAAGACTAATGATATGAATAAAATTTATTGATATCAGTATTATTCGAGATTTGACTTGTCGCTCCTCCTGAAATTAGGAGACTAATGATAACCATAATAAATATTGATATGGGTATATTTTAGATGGACCACACACACACACACACACACACACACACACACACACACCCATATCAATATAGAGTGGTTAAGGAAGAATTTAAATGTAATTCAGTTGTATTAAATTATTTAATTGCTTATTCTTAATTAACATATCCTATGTAAACATAAATGCTCATATTTTTATGGATTGTAATTATCTAGCCTAAATGCACTCTGACACTTATGTATGTTGTATTTAATATCAATTTCAAGGATATGGAATTATTGCATTTTGTGTGTGTGTGTGTTATTGCTAATATATTTGCATCGATGAAGTTGTTTTGAGAAACATTGATGGGGAAATAATCCAAGATGATTGGATCAGGTAAATAAAATTGTGTTAGAATATGAAACAAGTTTAGTTGATCACTTAAGACTTTCCATTATAGGAAAAACTCTGCCAAAATTTATTATAAATTTTGGTGAAATTTTAAGTATACATTTGTTAAAAAAAAATTGCTTGTAAATCTTCCTGATAATAATTAAGAATGTTATAATAGTGACACATGAATCCAAATGTCGGTAGTGGCGGCGGCGTTTGGATATTCCCGCCACCACTGTTCCAACTATCCTTTATATTTGATTCCAGTAGTTTTTGGATATATTACACACCACCGAAGGTCGATTCATAACCTCAAATTATTTTTTTGATAAATTGTTATAATGCTGTGAAATTTAAGACAAAATGCTTGTTGTTGTGTATAATTTGTGGATTTTTTAGACACTATTAATTTGGTTTGATGTATGTTTTTTATTTTAAAATGATTTTATTATTAATTTTGAATTGTGAGTTTATTTTTTTAATTTGTGATTGCTTTTTGAAAATTAAATGTTGATGCATGAATTATGTTTAGATTTGTGTTGATTTGTTTGAATTAATATTGAATATAATTTGTGAAATTAACAGGATTTGATGTTTGACTGTTGGTTTGTCGGATTATTAAGTTAGTGAGTAATTTGCATGGAGTTAATACCTTAATTAAAATAATTTAACTGAAACATGTTATTGTGTTTTGCCAAACTTCTAGTTTTAAAAAATTTTCAAACTTTTAGTCTAGTTTAAATAAATTTTCAAAATTTGAAAGATCATTTTACATTTGATTTGAGATCCCCTCTCTTTTTTAACCCTCATATTTAATATTTGAACTTGTGACCTACATGCGAGGTGTATTTTTGGTATTAAATGAATCAGTTTCATTCCACAAAAACAACAAATGCTTTCTTTCAAAAACACATTTAAACATTTTTATAGCATATGTCAAAGTGTCTTAAATTAAAAAAAAAATCACATTTGTATTAATAATAAAAAAAAAACACATGACATGATTTAGCATTTTTAAATATCAAAATTCAAGAAAAATAGTTTTGTTTATATCTTTGTATTTTTTTTAATTTAATAACTAGTTTATAAAATCTATGAAAACTTGGCCTACATTTCAAATATACTAAAACAATTATTTTATTTGTTTCAATATCAAGGATTACAAACGTATACATAAGACATATTCCCAGTATAAAAAATACAAAAAAAAATTGTACTCTAGAATGGTTAGAATTGACCTATAAAGTCATGGCTCACGATACTAAGGTAGACTAACTTTAACTAATAGATAGAAAAATAGTTAGAAAACACAACAATACCTTAGAAATCAGACAAATGTACAATGTAACTTAGCTTAGATAGGATTTACTGGGGGTGATATTATCTTTTCTATATACAACCAGTCCTTTTATCCAGTCTCTAAAGACCAATTAGAATTTTTAATGACCAAAATATTAGGTGACGACTTTAAACCTTTTTAACTGATAAAGGATAAAAATTCCTTATTCTTTCCACCCATACCCAAAAATCCTAATTGGAGAGGAAGATTGTCACGACGCCAAACATGTGCGACAAAACCCATAGAAAATCAAAACAAATTATGAAATTCAATTATCAATCAACCCAATGTAAAATTATATATAAAAAAATCAATTAAAAAAAAGACATAAAAAACCACCCAAGTCAAACAATCAAACTCGTGACTCAGGTCATGAAACCAGGGTAAACTCATAAAACACAAACCAAAATAAATTGTGAAACTCAATTCCAATCAACCAGATATTGAAGGATGAAATTGAAAAAAAAATCAACTAAAAGAAGGACAAAAATCTTGTGTTAATCGACCTAATCAACAACCCAAGTCATAAGATCATGATAACCCCATAGAAAACAACTTAAAAAATTATAAAACTTAATTCCTAATCAATTCAATGTTAAATGATTAAATTGAAAAAAAAACAAATAAAAAAGGATAAAACAATAACTCGAGTCAACTCAGATTAACTTGTCAAACCCGAATTGAGAGACTAAGATAACTCAAAAGAAAGAAAATATAAAAAATAATATAAATCTCAATTCTCAATCTATCTAATGTTGAAGGATGAAATTGAAACAAAAAATATTCAATTTAAAAAATGACAAAAAATAATAATCAACTTATCTAACCCGTAAAACTCGCGATTTAGGTCTGAGACCATGATAACCTCATAGAAAAAAAATTAAAAAAAAATTATAAAGCTCAATTCTCAATCAATCCAATATTAAAGGATGAAATTTAGAAGAAAAAAACCAATAAAAAATGACTCGAGTCAATACAGTTAATCTACAAAACTCGTGATTTGGGTTAGAAGACTAGGATAACTCCATAGAAAGAAAATAAAAGAAATTATAAAATTCAATTCTTAATCAACTGAATGTTGATAGATAGAGTTGAGAAAAAAAAATCAATTAAGAAAATGATAAAAAAATAACTCGAGTCAATACGGTTAACCCACAAAACTCGCGACCTAATTCATGAGACTAGGAGAACTCCATAGAAAAAAAAATTATGAAGTTCAATACCAGTAAATCCAATGTTTGAGGATGATATTCAAAAAATATAAAAAACTCGAGTCAATACAACTAACTCGCAAAACTCGCAATCTAAGTTATGAGACTTTGATAACTCATAGAAAGCAAATCAAAATAAATTTTAAAGTTTAATATCTAGTAAATCTAATGTTGAAGGATGAAATTAAAAAAAAATCATCAAAAACGTTTAAGGACAAAAGTGAAAAGGAGTTTATTTTTTCACTATTTTGTTATTTCATTGCTATAGTGAAAATTCAAATCTTTTTAGTATATGTTAATTTTGATGATATCAACAACTTAGGCTTCTAAAGATTAAAATGATGATGTTCCTAAAAGCATTCTAACCCTCAACCCTCACCTTGTTGCAATGTATTTTAATAAAATATTCTTTTTATAAAAACTAGAACTTTTTCTTTGTTTAGTTATTATCATTATTATTATTAAAAATATTATTTTAAAATTTTATAAATAAAAAATAGTTTAAATAAAACACACATTGATTTTTTTAAAAAGTAATATTGTTATTATTAATATTTTTATCAGAGAAATATTATGATAATTTTCTTATGTCAATGAGTAAAAGGTTTTAGTTTTTCAAAAGCCTTTCGGTGGATTTTTAAAGCATGGTTTTAGGACAACTATTTCTGATAAAAAGGTTTTCTTTTATTATTATTAACTACATATTATTAATTAGGAGGAACAATTTCCTCGAAAAAAATATCCGTGAGTTCAGTTGGTAAATTAAATTAGAAAATAGAGAAATCAACCGCATTTTATTTTGTGTTTCTAGATTGCTTGTTAAAGTATATTTTTATTTGTTTTTGTGTTTTAAAAATATTTTTTAAAAATTTAAATATATTTTTGTTTTTTATTTTAAATTAATATTTTTTTAGTATTTTTAAATTATTTTGATGTGTAAATATTAAAAATAATTTTTAAAACATAAAAAAATATTATTTTAATATATTTTTAAATAAAAAATAATTTAAAAAATAACAATAACTATCTTCAAAGGTTTGATTTTCTATCATTCTTATCCTTAATTATTACGTGGAACCTTTCTTGTCTGTCGCCTTGTCATCGAAGTTCTTTTTTCTCCGAGGGTTCGTTATGTCCTTTTGGTGATTTAGTTAATGAACTTGCTTTCGAGCTATCATGAATTATTCCGACTGCGGCTCACATCTGTCGATTCTTTCAATTGATTGATATTTTCCTCAATTGATTCCAATTATTATCTACAGTTAATCTATCTATTGATTTTACACATGACTCGTACGTTTCTTATATTTTAACTCGACTTTATTCTATATAAATTATTAAATATTAAATAATAAAATTAAAATATTTTAAAAAAATTAACCCGTGTTAATCATCGAAATCTATAACCTTAGTTATGAGTTAGTGACTAACCAAATAAAAAACCAAAACAAAAAAAAAACCTCAACAAAAAAAATTAAGGAATAAAATTAAAAAAGAATGCAATATAAAAAATTCAAAACAAAACAAACAACAATAAAATAATAGAGACAGGATTTAAAATAAAAATAAATAAAAATCAAATGTTGATGAATGAGATTGAAAACAAAATTCAAGTAATAAAAGGGTTAAAAAAATAAAAGAAATGAAAACTAAATTTAATATAAAAATAAATAAAAATTAAATGTTGATGGATGAAATTTAAAATAAAATTAAATAATAAAAAAAAATTAAATTTAATATAAAAATCAAGTTAAATCAAATGGGATGAAATTAAAGATAAAAATCAATTAAAAAATAAAAATTAAATTAGATATAAATAAGAATAAAAAAAGGAAAAGAAAACCCACTTGAGCATCACCACTATGACACAACACGTAAGCACCGCACCAACAAAAAGATGTCGACACGTTTTCAATACTTAATGATTGTCATGGGTGCACTGGAGATG
>Ga0325403_1002701_pt1 | contig 15835 bp, 10 predicted proteins | sample PopdelMetagenome_19_FD_205665 | JGI IMG/M metagenome (GOLD analysis project Ga0325403, IMG submission 205665) | Populus deltoides microbial communities from Bellville, Georgia, United States - Xylem-PdKOR-R4 | ecosystem: Host-associated > Plants > Phyllosphere > Stem > Wood/Secondary xylem...
CCAGACATATTGAATAATCATTTAAATATCATCATGATAAATTTATTTTAAAAACATATTATTATAAAATGTACAAAATCAAATAAAAATAATAATAAGGGTTATTTTAGAAAAAGGTAAGGCATGCATGGGGTAAAATATAGGATTGTGCACTTGGTCCAAATGTAAATAAAATAGGTGCACCCGTGTAAAGTTTTTTTTTTAAAAACAAAAAAACAAAAGGAGCAAAAGGTTATTATTATTATTATTATTATTATTATTATTATTTTGTAAAATAGAATGGATAACTCAACCTAAAAATCATTTTATAAACACTAAAATCATAGTGATTGATGGGTGAATTTGGTCAACCTAAAGCTTTCTCTTACTCTTTTATTTCTAAATCAACATAACACAAAAAATAAAGTTTAGAATTAAATTGTAAAAATCTTAAAAACATGGATCAAATTTGACTTTTAAACGCTATTTGAATTGTGTAAATGAGAAAATGCTCTTTTTTTAATGTTCATTTTGATCTTTATTTTTTAATTTTATTTTTAAAAATAGTTTAAAATTTAATTTTACAAAATATATCTTTAATTTAATATCACAATACTTCAAAACATATCAGGTACGCGAGAGCATGGAAATTGAAACAGATTATAATATGTAAAATCATGCCAATATAATTTGCAAGGATATAATTATAAAAAATATTTCATTGATTGAATTGTAAGTGATAAAAATCCTAGGGACCAAGAAAGGGAAAAAAATGGCCATATTGTTTCAACGGGTTGACCAGGAAAACAAGAGTTCATTGGCAGCACAATAAAAAAAACAGTTCTTTTTTAGGTATTTGTACTTTGTAGTAGCGTTGGTGTCGGATTATATTTTATGTAAAAATTGATGCTCATGTGTTAAAAAGGGGATTAAAAGACATAACAAAAGGTCATAAATAAACTACTAACCATGATAATTAGGGTTTAGTTAATCTGGAATATCTCGTGAAACACGAGACCCAAATCATATGAGTGGAATAACCCGATAAAAAAATAAAAAGAATTATAATTTTTTTTAAAAAAAAACTTGTGTTAACTTTTTAAACTCGTGACATGAGTCATTAGACCTGAAGCACTCAATTTTAAAAAATCATGAAGTTCAATTTTCATAATTAAACATTGAATGATAAAATTGAAGAAAAAAAATTCAATTATACAAAATAAATTTTATATTTAATTAAAGAGTGAAAAAAATCAATTTGTTAAAAGGGCAAAAAAATAAGAATTGAAATTGACATAAAAATAAAAACAATGTTGTAAGTAAATGGTAAAATTAAAAAAATAATAACATTTATAAAAGTGCTAAGAAAAAAATTCAGAAATCAAAACAATAAGGACCAAATTGGTCAACATAATACCATCAATTTGAATTTAAAAATAAAATTAAAAACTACTAAAACTTTTACAAAGGGACTAAGGGAAAAAAAATTAGAAATTCAAAGAATAAGAACCACATTGAAGAATATGATATTTGGTAAATTGAATTGAATAATAAAATTAAAAATAAACAAAATTTTTACAAAAAGACCAAAACCAAAAATAAAAAAAATAAAAATTAAAGTTGAAATACAAACAATCAAGAGAGTCAAGTTATAATTTTTAAGGAAGGGAAAAAAAATTTAAAAATATTCTGATGATCTCACTGTACAATCAAGAAAGACAAATATTTATTTATTCCTGTGATAAATAAACTACATGGAAAGATTTCAATGCAAAATCAATGTTAAGTGTTATAGATGAAAGAGCAAAAATAACATTTCACTGTTCCAATAAGCCGTGGGAATAATTTGGAACGAACTACAGTGATTTCCCATTCCGATTAGCTCTTTTTAATGATAGCGAGTCAATCGTAAGCTTTGATCAACTTGAGAAGTCATCCTCCATCGTCTAAATATAAAGGGTTCGAAAGGAACAGAACCCTTAGAATGACAAGAAAAAGCTTGAAGCATCTGTCAATTTTTCATAGAACACTGCTACGGGAGGGGATATTCATCCATTCAAGGCCCCGCGTCATCCTCCATCGTCTACAATAGATTGGAGATACGAAAGTTGAATCAATTGGTTTTGGAACAACGGAGGGTCTTACTGTTGGATTTCAGTACCGATATAAACAAAATAACCTTGTCAAGTTAAGAACTCTTCTCAAATTGGCATTAAATGAAAGCCCCTGAACGGCATCAGTGACATCTTTAGCCCACTACCTTTACATTTCATCTACGAGTGCTCAAATTAATCTCTGTTTTGGCCACGGATCATGAACGCAGGCAAGAAACACCCACACATAGGCAGATCAGCTACATTTGGGCGATTACAAATTAATCCAAACATCCCACTTTGAAAATGTGCTAATCAAATGGTAAAACTGGGAGCTGAATTCCTTACAAAATCATTATTTTTCACATTGCGCAACACTTCTCATCAACATGCTTAATGTCTGCCACAAAAATGAACAAGATTTGCTCACAGGTCAGGCATTCCCTTCCCGGTTTTAGCATCGTATGTCTTCTTCAACACAAGATCCATTGGGGTATCCTTGGGACCAGCTGGAAAAAGAATATTAAATCAGTTTATTGCCAACGATGACTTTGAACAGGAGTGAAAACAATGGAAAGATTATCTTACGAGTTTCAGATAATACTTTGTACGTGTTAACTTATTCTAGAGCAAGTTTCATAAATAAAATGTTTGGAATGAAATCACATCTCATATATTTATTGGTGCATTTTCTTTATTTATTCAGAACAATAATTCAACCGAGCAATTCAGAATTACTTCAGTCCCATCAAAAGCCATTCAACCTCCATTTATCTTACCAAAATACCAGATAGAGTCCTCCCTCCTCTTCCCTCCACCAATCAAGAAACATGTTTTTCACTCAAGGAATAAACACTAGAACAATGCTCGCATGGTGAAATCCTTTTAGATGATACACATCCAGCCTAGTGACTTGCTGGCAGAAATTTGTGAAATTACACCAGCAATGAGCCATGAGGTACTTGTCCCGCTCAACACCTTTTCATCATCACATACCTCATAGACCAAGCTATTTGGACCACATATATAATGCGTTACAAACTAAACCATACTTCATCTCAATCAGGTCCAATTTTTATAATCCATTTAATGAGGGCTGTCAATCAACTATAGTCACCAACTTACATACACACCCGTTAATCAAATTGGCTAAATAGAGAGAAGGAGATTCAAAACATACCATCTCATGATATGAAAGATTTCAATCACTCAATATCAGAATCTGTTTTTTTTTTTTCTTTCCAGAAACACATTGCATATGCCAGTAAGCTTCTTCCATTTCTGATACATGATGAATCTTTTACTTGTTTTTTTTTTCCATGTATTCCACCAATTATGAATCATGAAGTGCATGCTAAGTAGCACCGGGAACTTAATTTCTTATGCGTACCTATGTTTTGGCATGGGGAGATGCTTCTATATATTCTATGTTCTTTGGATTTACCATTTTGAATTACTATTTAATGTGTTGTTATACTTAACAAAAGATTATAAACACAGAATTTATTCACATGATAGCTGTATATCCCCTTGGCATTAGCATGTGTCATGTGAATTTATAATAAATAAGCAAAGATAGACACTACACATTGCCTCATATCCCATTCCTATCTCCCATCAAATGCAAATTTCAAAAGTTTTAAATTCTAGTCAAATGAGTCACAGCAAAAAGGTAAGTTTTTAGTGATGTACCAACAGTAGGTCTTGGAGTTGTCCTTATCTTTAAAATCTCAGGACGAGGAATTATGGACCCAGATGATCCTTCACCTCTTGAAACTCTTACTTTAGTACCATCTTCTAGATATCTAATTCCAACCTTGCATGGCCTCCTGCACAAGTAACCGACTGCTTGAAAATGAGTCCAAAGTATGAAACACAGGAGCATAAAAACCGATGATTGTTAAATCAGAAACCTCAAATTAACCATACCCTGTAACTGGGTCAACAACTTGAACATTTGATGCATGAAGTGGGGCTTCAACGGTAAAGATTCCACCTTCATGACCTTCACCTGCCTTGATGTGCTTTTTCACCTGCGACAAAGATTTACAAGACAATGAAAGATATTTTACAAGAAAATACAGACAACCTATGTCTCCAGGAAACTCATTGACAAAAATCCTATAATTCATAAGGAGATAGAACAAAATGAATACCCAAACTAAGCTCATAAGTTGCAGACAAATTTCTAATAATCAAGCACAGAAAAGCCTAACAGACAGGGGAACCAAAAGAATTATTAACATAACATGAGAGAAAAAGATCATATACACTAAACATAACATGGCATCACCATTTCCTAGTTTGGAAAACATTGGTACAACACTCTTTTAAGTGTAATATCCACCTCCATTTTCTTTGACCCAAAACAATCTTTCACTTTCCTTGACTACTTTGCTCTTCACATTGTAATTAACGAGACAGGAAGAAAAATCATCACGCCAAGAAAAGGGATGAAATTGAACCATACCATCCTCATTCAGATTTCTTCGTAAGTTACTGCTGATAATTATCAAGCATGTTCCCAAAGAAAATTTGGAATTTCAGAAAAAATCAAAGAAAGAAACTTTTACATAAACACTAGATTAAATAGGATTTGATGCCAACTACAATAATGAAGGGCAGTCAGCCAAACCATAAATGGATACAAGGCAGTATAAAAAAAAATTTTTTAAAAAAACACAACCCAGTTCTTGTTTTTCAAAATTAAATAAAAAAGAAAACAGAGTTGCTTAAACAGAAAATAAAGGGAAACAGTAGTAATAATAATAATAATTAAATGTCATACCAGATTTTTGCCCTCGACAATAACACGATTTTGAGAGCGAACGACACGCTTAACAACGCCAGTCTCACCTTTATCCTTTCCTCTGATTATCATAACCTGTAAATGTAAAAAAGAAAACAATTAATCCATTAAGCCCACAAAGCAAAGAAATGATGGTGATGTTATTGGTATTTTACATTATCTCCTCTGAGTACTTTCCAGTGCCTAATCAGTTTCTCAGCTGCTTTCCACCCCATTTTTCAAATCACAAATCGACTGGTCTTCCCTTCTCTGTGTGGTTGTGGGGATATAAACCCTACTAAAGACTAGCTTGCTGCTGCTGGCTTTCTCCTAAGCAAAACGAAGGGAGATATAATTGTGGTTGGGCTCAGTTGGGCTCCGCTTCTTTAGCCAAAAGTTGGGTTTTTTATTACAAGGCAACTGATAATTTGGCGGCCCACCCAAGCTACCAAATCCTTTTTATGTGCCTTTAAACTTTCTTTTTGAGTTCTTATGATTTAGTCCCTATATTTTAAAAAGTAAGTAATTAGTCTCTCTTTTTTCTTAGAAAATATGTAATTAATCCTTATTTTTTTTATATTCGTTTATATCTTAGCCCATTCTCTATTTTCATGTTCTTTTTTAATTTATTTTTTTCTTTTTTGAGATATAGAAATTGAAAAGAGAAGCATGTAAGATGAGAAAATTTGATTGGAAAATTCTCTACAGTAATGTTTTGCATCTTAATAATAATGTTTTGCTGATTTATTTTATATTTTATGATACTTAAAAAATAATTAGTATCATCATGTTAGTTATTTTATGTGTATATTTTAAAGAAAAAAATAGAAAAAAGAAATTATAAATATAAATATTCTTTTTTATTTTTATTTTTATTTTTGTATGAGTTTCGTACATCTTTTCTCTTTATATCTTATCTCTTTATTTATTTAAGGTAGACTAAAAAAAAAAAAAAACCCTTAAATAGACTTTTATGAAGACGGGAAATACACATTAGCACAACGACACGCCAATATTTCATAGCTACAAGTTTCCGTCAACAGCTTATGCACTGATTGCCTTTGACAATCCTCTCTTTTGCACGTTTTCTCTGTCTCTCTATTGTTATTGTTATTGTTATTATTCTTGCTACTGGAGATCGTTAATTTATTTGTTTCTATTGATTGCTTCTTCGTTCTGATAAGAGTTGCTTTCCATGGAGGGCAGCCCTGTAAACTCCGAAAATACCCACAACCTGGATTCTAGGGTTTCTGATTTCCATCGTCCCACGAATTCTCCTCCATCGGTAAAATCACTTATCCTATTCACCCCGATTCCATTGCTTGTTTCTTTACTTATATTGTATTGTTGTTGGTTTTTTTTCATTTTTTATATTTCATGTCAATTTTTTTCAGTTTTTATTAGTTCAAAACCAGAATAATAATAATAATAATAATAATAAGAAAAAGTTTTGATCTTTACATGGTGTTATAATTGTGTGCTGATGTGTTATAATTGTGTACTGATCACAGGATAATGGGAAAATTGGGAGCCAGAAAATGATTAGACCTGAAGAAAGTGATACTGGGTTATTTGAGGAGGGGAATGATGAGAAGAGAGAAGAAACAAAAATTACCCATCAAAAGCTAGGGAATTACTTTTATTATGACTCGCCTCATTATGAAGAAACCGGGGTTTGGATTCCTGTTTCTGTTCCGCCCATGATAGAAAGTAATCGTGAAGAGTGGACGAATAGAGGTGGTTTTCACTCCAATGGTGGTTATTTTCCTGAAGGTGATATGGGGTGGAGTCAGTATATTGGAGAAGACAAGGAGTTGACTATGTGGGATGTGATTTTAGAAATTTTACTTGCAGCTCGTGGAAAAGTGAATGCAATCGCTTCTGGTGATTTACAGGGGTGTGGGATTTCGTGGTTGTCCAGCCATCTACTTGAGCAAGCTTGGCAAGAGATGGCCCAAACTCTCACTGAGGCTAATTTTGGTAACGTGAGTGAAATTCTTGAACAGGACCCTCCTAAATGGTTGCCTGATAGCACTGCTGCTGCTTGTATGCTTTGTGGTGTGCGGTTTCATCCGATTATGTGCTCCAGGCATCACTGTAGGTTCTGTGGAGGAATATTTTGTGGTGACTGCTCTAGAGGAAGGAGTTTGTTGCCAGTAAAGTTTCGTGTCACAGATCCCCAGCGAGTCTGTGATGTATGTTGTGTGCGACTCGAGTGTGTCCAAACATATTTGATGGACCAAGTAAGCAATGCTGCCCAGCTACCAACCCATGACCTGACAGACCTCAGCACTTTGAGATCGTGGGTTAACTTTCCATGGGGACAGACCATGGAATATGAAATTTACAAGGCAGCAAACACAATTCAAGGCTATCATAAGGTAAGGTTTTAAGATCCTTTTTTTTTTTTCTGTCATTCATTGCTGATGTTTAACAAATTCTGTGCAAGTCATTGAAAGGCGGGCATGAATTAGGAGTTTTGCACTATATGACCTCCTTTCAATGGGAATCGAACAAGAAAGCCTGCATTCTAGAAAAGCTTGTTTTGGCCTAAATTTTATTTTGTTTTCTCCTTTATGTTCAGCCCTTTCTCCTTTTGTTTATCCAAAAGGAGACGAAAGAAATAAAGAAATGTGCGTGCAACTATCCTGCACTGGTTGTAACTGGTCACGGGGAGAGGAACTCATGGATCTGTTCATTTGCATAGCTAGATATCTCTTGTGATATTGTGCAACGTTTAATTCTGATTTGGTGCATTTCCATTGACAGGTAGGTTATTTGAAACCCGAGAAGTCAATTCCAGATGCCATTCTACGACGAGCAAAAGGCCTTGCAATTATTACAATTGTGAAAGTTGGGGTGATGGTCACATATAATATTGGAACAGGACTTGTAATTGCTCGCAGAGAAGATGGTTCATGGTCCCCACCTTCTGCCATATCTACACTTGGTTTGGGATGGGGAGCTCAGGTGATTACATTTATCTTTATTAACTTCGATTACCTTGGGATCATTATTTTGCGGAACCAGGATTTCTTAAGAGGGGGTGTCAAAAATAACTACTGCGCTAGATTTCAAAATAAGTAAACTTAGAACCACATAGAAAATATAATTTTTTTTTTTGTTTGGGGGGGGTGGCGGTTTTAATTATTATGAAAACCTAAAAATTTAAGGTTGTCGTGTTTATAGTGTACAGTTTTTTTTTAAAAAAAAAATATATCAAAATAATTTTTCCAGTGTTTTTCTTTATGAAGCAAACATCAAAATCATAAAAAAAAAAAAACAAAAATCATAAATTTGATGTTTTTTTAAAAGCATTGCTTTCAACGGCAGAAGCTACTTACTTCCAAATATGGAGAAATTTGGGGGTGCTGTGGGCCCCCCCAAATCAAAGGGTGGTTCCACTACTGTCTGTGCTCTCTGGTTAAAGATTGTCACCAGAATGTACTTGATTTTGACTTGCCTTTTTCCCCACTCCTGGAAAATATGTAGACACTGACCTTTTAGTGCTCCTGAAAGAGTAGTTACTTAGATTAGGCAATTGTTTCATATTTGCACAGATCTTTGCATATTGATGACTCTATTTGTTGTGCTGAAATTCATCTAGCTGATGACATGTTTGTTCTGAAAAAACTTCCTTGAGTTTATAACCCATCTATTCTTATGCAAGGGAGAACTAGATGCTTCTGTCACTCAACCCATAAAGTCTTATTTTCCACTTCAACTAGAACTATCTGTATTTGGATATTTGGCTTTCTTTCCTTTGGATTCTATTATGGAGAGGAAAATTTTCTTGCAGGCTGGAGGTGAATTGACCGATTTCATAATTGTGTTGAGAACTACTGAAGCAGTCAAAACATTTTGTGGTAATGCGCATTTGTCATTCGGTGCTGGTGTGAGTGCGGCAGTAGGCATCGCTGGTCGGGCATTTGAAGCAGATTTACGAGCTGGTGATGGTGGATATGCTGCTTGTTATACATACAGCTGCAGTAAAGGTAATCTCATTGTCTTCGGTAATTCTGTCAGTTAAACAGTTATTTATTTCGGTCCAGTTACATTACATGTTTCTGTGGTGTTCGAATTGTGCCTTTTATGTTTCCTTTGCGTTTTGTCTGTCCTTGATATTTTCTAGAAGCCAACTTTTTTTCCTGTAAAATAAGCTAGTTTAGATCCTGATCTCCTCCGCAAACTAATCCACCCCTTCTGGCGTGTTGTTTTGACATGGTGGTGATTTCTCCGTTAAACATGATTATTGTCGAACATGCAGGAGCATTTGTTGGATGTTCACTTGAAGGGAGTATTGTCACTACCCGCTCAAAAGAGAATTCCAGATTCTATGGGAGCCAGTCTTTATCTGCATCAGATATACTACTTGGCTCGTTGCCCAGACCACCTGCCGCCGCAATTCTGTATCGTGCACTTGCAGACCTATATCAGAAGTTCGAGAGGTGATTTGTTGGAGTTCATTGTCGAAAATATCTGGACACAAGTCAATGTAAAGAAAAGAAATCACCGGTATACTGTTTATCCGTGTTTGCCAAGTCATCTATTGCCATTCTTTGCTCTTCTGAAATAGTTGATTGGGGGGGGCGGCATGCATTGTGTAGTAGTTGTATCTGACAAAGTCGATGACATGCTTGGATGTCTAACTGTACATACAAGACTTTCAATGCTTTAATGGAATTGAATTTATTTCTATGCAATAAAAAGAAGATTGTTCTGCTCGAATGCCTGTTTTACTGTGTAGTTTGTCTCAGCAGCGTTCAACCTAAAATAATGTTTTTTTTTTTTTTGAAATTTTTAATTTTTCAAAAGCATTATCCAACCCCTCCAAAGTCTTTTTTTTTTTTTTTTTTGTAGTTGCTTATTTGCTCAGGCAAAATGAGGTATTCATGGGCGACACCAAATATTTCTGGTGATGCCTTGAGCAGCAGACATTGCCCCACATCATCAAACAAGTAACTTCTTTCAACAGCATGTTTCAGACCATTAATAAAAAACAGAGGGGTGCCAAGTTCTACCTGCTATCGATTTCAATGCCAAATTATCATGTTGCCATTTTTATTGGAGTTCTAAATAAGTGAATATATGGATGATAGCACTCTGATCTGATCGAAGGCGCTCGAAAACCCCCAAGTGGCTGATTTGAGAAGCCATGAAAAAATAAATAATAATAATAATCTTTTAGCCGTAATAGTTGCCCCTGGTAATCGTTGAAGGGGTTAGGATTTGCCCATCAATATCATCAAACAAAAGCTATGGCAGGGCAGCTTCCTTGCAGAGTTGCAGCCTGCAGGCGATGCAAAATAGTAGAGTGGTGAAAATACAGTCACACAGGACGGCAAAACAGCGAGAAAAGAGGATCCAGTGGTGGTCAAAACTCCAGAGCTAATCAGTAAAGAATTGAAATAAACTTTCACTTTCAATAACAAAACAGGACTCACACCAAACAAGTAGTCAAGGCTATGACGGGAACTTCTCTTCTTTTTTTTCGAAAAGAAAGAGCTAAAAAGAATTCCAAAAGGAAAAAGAGGGTGAAGAATGAATTCAACTGAAGGGGAAAAGTCACCACCATGAGCTATTTATAATTTAATTTTCAGTTCTTTCTTTTGTTGGGAAAAGGAATAAGGAAAAGAAAAATGAACAGGCGCTCCTACTCACTGTACTTCTAACTCAGCTGCTTTATCGACCGAAAGATGCACAACACAAAGTTATTGACATGACACCCTGACGGGAATCGAGAAGCCAAATGGAGAGATCAAGGGATAACTCATTCAACCCCCTCTTCCATTGATCTCCCTATCTGTAACATTAAAACAAACAACTTATTAACAAATCAAACTGGAATTAAAAATATATAAAAAAATAAACTTCAATACATGGTAGTTAAATCCATTCAACCAGATATCTACTCCAACTTACCTGGTATTTGAGTTTCCTAGTGTAAGCTCAAGATCATCAGAAACACATTCCTCATGGATCCTCTCTCCTTCCCAAGGTTTCACCAATCCTGCTGCATTGCTTCCAAATGCAAACTCGGCTGCCATACTGTCCGACATTGGCACATCAGCTGTCTGATCAATGCCTGCCGGAATTGCTGGAGAGCATGTCCCACTTTGTCCAGGAGTCCACATTCGTGATCCTGCACCTGATAAAGCCTCCTCTCTAAAGCCAAATGGATTCCGTGATACAAGACTAAATGTTGGCGATGAGGGTCCACTTTGGGGAATTTGGATACCAGCTAGCCAACCTGAATCTGGTAGGACGTGACGGCCAGGACTAGGTGGGGTAGACGAGGGCATAGATGAGGGCATGAATGAGTAGTTCTGTCCCATCCAAGATTGGCCAGCAGCTGCATCATCCCAGTCATTCTTGGTACGTGGGGTTCGTGCAGTTGGGGAGCTCAATGGAGGGGTAACAGGAGCGCTTATGGAACCAGTGTGAATGAAGAGATGGTGAGGATGCTTGGGAGAGGCTGATGATGAGCCAGAGGAGAGGTTTTTGAGCCATGGGATGAGGGAATTGGGATCAGCATTACCATTAGCGTTGGCAGCATAATGGGATGAAACAGGACTTGGAAAAGAAGATGAGGCAGGGCTTGGATTATAGGATGCACATTGACTTCGATGGTATGATGAACATGGACTAGCTGATGCAGAACCTCCCATGATATCCATGCGTTCCACAGGTTTGCATCCCTATAGATATGCAAACAGATGATTCAATTAATTGAGACAAAAATATTTCAACATCTCTAGATGGTTTGATAAGGATATCTATCTAGGTACCCAAACAAATGAAAGTAGCTGTAAGTTTCTCCTATGGCAACACCTTAAATTATGTCATATGAAAGTTCAAAACTTTCATTCTTAGCAAGCGAGAGTAGTTGTAATAGAATTAATAGTACCATATTTGACTAGGAAATAACTCGGCTGTTGGATGCATTTAACACCTGAATGTCCACGAGTGTTTAAGCAACTCTACAAAATTTGAAGGATTTGAGGGGCAAAAATTTCCCAAAATCCTTAGAATTGTGCATGTACAATCACTATTTACGATGGCTCCAATATGCTCCAATGAGACCATCTACATAACACCTTAAACACCTCATGGAGCCCCCCAAATTCCTCTCTCTGACCCTCTCTATTTCATACCTCATCCATTAAAAGAAATCAAATTGACCAATTCATTACTTGTTATTCAAAGGATTTGAAGCATGGAGAAACAAAATAAAACTAAATAAAATGTGATTCTTTCAAAAAAAAACCAAGCCCCTTCACCAGTTATGGGAGCACCTACTATCACAGACCACCAGCCTGTACAGTTCATCTCCTTACTTGCCAAGATTAATGAATTATTTAATTGAAAATTTTAAATCTAAGTGACAAATCATCAAGCAGAGTACATGATTCAAATTACAACAAACTATATAAAAGCAGAACAGGTGGACTCCAACCAAATGCTGAGGTCAGATCATGTTGCAGCTCACAATTACGTGATTTCTCTTTTCTAAAGATTATAAAATCACCAGCAATTCGATTAGCCCATTATATTAAACAATCTTAATTGCGAGATCCACCATTACAATTACACGTGAACAAATCAAATCAACAGCTCTCACTACACAAGCTACCGTGCAGGGGCAGCAACTTCCCACTCCACCCAAAAGAGAGAGAGAGAAAGAACAGGGTAGGGGGGGGAAGGGTAATTTGGGGGCGACAAAAGAGGGAATTAATGTCAAAACAATAGCGCTATCGATCAATAAACTGCACCCCACGTCACGCCATCTTCCCTACCCCCAACATGTTCCTATTCAACGGCATTAATCAAATATCCACCCCTCCTCACACGCTTTGTTACTTTTAAATTATTATATTTAAAAATTAAAAGAAATAACAATACTCCATTGCATCTATGGAATCCAAGGATTTGTTATCACCTTATTATACCACCTTTTCAACTTTATCGGCATCTGCCCCATTCATGCTATCGTCGAAGAAATTATAACAAAATAAATTAATTAAAGAAGGTAAATAATTGAGGGAATCTCGAGGTTAAAAAAAAACTTATTTTTGAGAAGAAAATGAAAAGAGGAGGAATCTCCAAAGCAGGCGAAGGTAAGGAAAAAAAAATCAGGACAGAGATTAAAAAGAGAGACAATCAGCTGCATTTAAAGCAAAGCAAAAGAGATGGATTTTGCTCGAAAATGACCAGACTACCCCTCCGAATCACACGAATATTTTGTCAGGCAGGGTACCCATCTGAGAGTTACTGTTTACCGTGATCGTGTAAGAATCAAAGCACGAAAAACAGAGCCCGAATCTTAAGATCTCGTGTTCCGTGCGTCAACAAAACACAAAACCGAAAACACTTTCTTGTGCCTTCACACTCCATCAACCAAATTAAAAATCCTAACCGTCCATCAGTATGCAGTACACCGCCCTCTATCATACGCCAAGATCACCTGGCGCACGTTAGCATTCATAAAAAACTATCATTTCCGATTTCACTCCTCCAACAACGATCAAAACAGATTTCATCTCAGATTCAGATCTATCTCTCTGAATTACCAGCGCATGCTATCAACACTAGCAACTAAAATGCTTACGTGTGCAGCTTACCCGAAAAACAAAGCAGTTAAAACTGAACTCATTGCTATAGTTATTTGATATTCGTGTAGCGTACCTTTCGATAAGTAGTGCCATCCTCTTCAACAGTCCAACCAGCTTCTTTACAGAGAGCTTTAAGCACTTCATTATTGTCACAGTGTTTTGGTAGCTTATAATTCCCGTACATTCTAAGTCCTGAATAGATCTTCGCTGCGATCGCTCTCCTTCTCCTTTCTCTTCTCTTATTGTTCTCTCGCTCCTTCCACGTCGGCATTCTCGTCCCCGACGTCATTCTTGTATCAATACTAACCTGTCTAACTCTCTATCAACAAAACTGAAAAAAGAAGAAGGAAGAGATGAAAAATTCACTCTGCTGATTGGATCGAGTATTTTGATAGCTTGAATTTTCTCGAGAAACAAACGGATTTGGCGGCTTTTTGGCTCTCTTTTTGTTCTGGTTAATTATAGGAGGGAAGTGGTTAAATGAGGGAGGTGGGTAGGGGAAGGTGAGCTAAATATGGAGAGAGGGAGTGAATTTAACCTTGGAAAGTCGAGTTATTTACAGGGATGCCAATATAGACTTTATTCCGGGATCACGGTGTTAGCACGTGTTTAGGCTTTTTAAAAAGGGCAGTGGTGGTGACTGGAGGCGAGGTGTGGACGGGAAGCCAGTGGAGTGAGCGGTGTCTTGTTATGTTTTTTTTTTTTTTTTTATCATTATTATTATTAAATGAAAATAAAAATGTAAAGTGTAAAGTGATAGATGTTTGGATTAATGATCTTGGCTCGGCATATTTGGACAGACTATGGGGCCGTTTGTGTTTGGAGTTTGACCATACGGTCCGTGTCCTAATGCCAAATCAGATACCGAGTTCGAGGAATGCCTGAATTTGAACTTGGACTCGTGGATAATTGCCTAACGGCCGATCTACTTGCTTAACGATACGCCTGTTTTTTTTCTTTCCGTTATTCTAGGTTTTGCAAAATTATAATTATAAAATATACTCAATCAAAACGGGGTTTCACTATGCCCTAAGAATCATACGCGCCGTTAATGGCACTTTAGCGCATAACGCCGTGAAAAAGTTAACTTCAGTCCCTGGAGTTTTCCCTTTTTTTCAACTTGGTTACTGAACATTTATAGTTTTATATTTTGTTCTTTAAACTTCATTTTTCATTCCCTCAGTTCCGAGTAAGGAAAGAAAGTTGTTGGAAAATGACAAGAAAAAAAAAACCTTGCCTTTTGTTTTATGATGAGTTTTTCCTTAAAAATAACATGCTACTAATAAGAAAAATATGTTTTCACGAAAACAATTAAGTTAATTAGGAAATGGGAGTTTTGCCTCTAGATATAATTTTTTTTACTATTTTATTTAAATTATTGAGATTCTTGTGAATATACATTGAATTCTATTCATTTTATATTTATTTAAAAATACCCCCCACGTAGCATAATACATGCATACAAACTGGTTTTATCTATTTGAATTAATATTTTTTATTTTTATTTTTATTCTTTATTTGATTTTTTATTATTCATTCATTTATTAGACATCAACATGTCTGATATTATATGTTATCTTGTGAGATATGATAAAATATACAACTTAACAAAAATTGTGAAAATTAAAAAAAATATATGAAAGTTTTACAAGAAAGTTGAGAAAAAGAAGATAAATATAGATAAATGTAATTAAAATTCTTAATACAATAATGAAACCTAAACTACTAACAAAAATGTAAAAGAGAAGGAAAAAATCGTTGTGCACCAAGACAAAGTTCATTATGGATTAGAACAATGATTTTTATTTTTCTTATCATTTAATTTTAATGATTTTTTTTGTTACTCACATTGCATTGATTTAGAATTGAACTTAATGATACGTCTTAATTTACTTTCTATAGATTATCATAGTTTTTTTAAAAAAAACATCTTATCACTGGGTTGGGGTTTAATTTTGCATGTAAAAACTAGTTTTATTGTCTATGAAATATTGAAAATTCACATATCAAAATTGACAATAAGGAAAAAAAATAAGGTTTTTCCTTTTTTTGGTATTGTTCATCCAATGCTTTTTCAAATAAATTTTCTCGAATGATCTTTATAAGTTTATTTTTGGTCTTTTTAGTTTATAATTTTTATGGTTTGGTCCAAAACTTTATTTTGTTGAATCATTAAGGTATTTTTAAACTTTCACATTGTTGAAAAAAAGTATATCAAGATTGAGAAGATTTTTAGATTAATTATGTATTTTAAAACCGATTTAGAGATATTTTGAGTTGAGAAACTAGTTTATTGAGATTCTAAAAGTGTTTGTTAGATTTTTTAAGTGAAAATAAATTTAAAATAGTTTTTAGATAAAAAA
>Ga0325403_1002704_pt1 | contig 15831 bp, 12 predicted proteins | sample PopdelMetagenome_19_FD_205665 | JGI IMG/M metagenome (GOLD analysis project Ga0325403, IMG submission 205665) | Populus deltoides microbial communities from Bellville, Georgia, United States - Xylem-PdKOR-R4 | ecosystem: Host-associated > Plants > Phyllosphere > Stem > Wood/Secondary xylem...
GAATAAAATGGATCTATATTTCTCAGGTAAGAATACATGCATATTAATCACAACGCATCATATTTTGACCGTTGCAGGAAGTCCAAGGAAAGAATCCTTGAGGTGAATATTCCACTCTCAAGGTATTAGGTGAATATTCCACTCTCAAGGTATTGTATCTATTGGCAAATATGTGGGGAAGTCAAGGAATTATTGTTTTTTATCAGTGGAATGGAAGTCACCACTTAGTATTTTGATCACTCGAAACCCTAACTGGTCTCAGAGATCGGGCACGGAGACTGGTTGCATAAAAAGAAGGTATTAGCACCCCAGATACGCCCTACCTAAGGTAAGCTGCATTCTTTAATTGTCTAATGAAAAACTAAGGTCTTGTTATGTTTTATAATTGTTGGTCAGTCTATAGTTTAAGAAAAGTCCTTCTCGGTAAGGAGATCCTTATCTTGTCGGGTAAAAACCTAACCGTTTTATGTCAATAAAAGAAATACCTTTTTAATATTGAGAATACATTTTATGTGTAAATTTGTAAACCCAGATACTAAAAGAAAATAAAATGATTTTTTAAAAGAATTTTTGAAATATTGGCTAAGTTCTCATGGCTTTAATAAACTGGTTATTAAACCAAAATGCAGGCTAACACATATTTTTTTATTTTTTTTATTGTATGAAATATGAATTTTTAAGACTTGACCCTATGCATGAAAACAAGATTTTTTTTTTTAATTTTTGCAACGTTTTAACGAAAACCGGATTCGTATCCTTATAATATAAAAATACAAACTGACACTAATCATGGATATGATTACAAGAAAATCAAAGTTTAAAGGTGTTAATTAAGGCCAAAATTGAAGAAATTAAGAACCAAAGACCTTTTTACGAAAGACATGTGAATTCAAGGACCCAATTCAACTGAAAACAAGGGTGAAATTAAAGAAATTAGAAGTTGAAGGTCAATTAGGGATGAAATGAAAAATATCCAAGACTGGGGACTAAGATGAAAAAGGCACTAAACTCAGGGAATCTTTTTGAAACTCGGCCAGGGTGAAATTGAATTGATTCTTAGAATCAAAATTCAATTGAGGACTTATTTGACTAAATTAAAATATTAGGGGCTAAAATTAAAAAAATGGGTTAATGACCTAATTTAGGTATAAAAAAAAACTACATTGTTTCATTTAAGTAAAATGGTGCCTTTTAATGTTGTTTTGACCAAAATGACATCATTTTGGTCAATAAAAGTGAGAAAAATAATAATGTCAGACTACATGTTGTCTTATTTTATTTCTGCATCCCCTACCTTACGCTAGAAAAGCTGCATGTGAAACCATTTTTTGAGTCCATTTAATGCTCCATTCATCCTCCAAACAGGACAACAGACACACCATCTTCACCCTCCAACATTGTACTCACTCTTGTCCTTTTCTTCGCCGGTTTATAGCCTTGCAGATGCTGCAATAAACAACTAAAACCTTTGACTTGACCAGTTTTAACAGTACTTGAGGTTGCTAATTTGTGGCCAACAATTACAATGATTTTCAAGCAAATTAATGGTCACAAACTATTCACAAGAAACACCTTATATCCTTTTTTTATCTCGTATAAATAGGGATGAATTTCATGCAGAAGAGAAGGAGAAAGTTTGGAGAGAAAAAGAGCAAAAAATCAAAGGAACCCCCCTGTTTTTCTCTAAAATAAAAAAAAAAAGAGAAAAACTTCTCTTGCATTCCAAAAAACACTATCACCACTTAAAAAACAACTTTACCCAATGTCTTTCATCCTTTTTTTTAACCTAGCAAACAACCTCCCTTCCTACACTTCCACCATTTTGCTTTTTTTTTCCCCTTTCCACGACAACATTGCCGTGAGCAACAACAAGCTCCTTCACGCCTCGGTTAGCATTACCACAACCATCCAGCATCACTACAACAAACCACGATAGCTCCCTACTGCAACGTCCATGTTTCTTTTTCCTCCTCTAACGCAGTTTCTCCAACTTCCAACAGCCACCGCAAACCCCCATAACAGCACCATTAGCTCTACCAGCAGGCCACAACGCCATGTTTAAAACACCACTACCCAGCAGCACACCCTTTTAGCTAGGTAAGTTCTCTGACATTCCTGCATTTTAACCTCCCATTTTGTTTTGTTAAGAGCGTGCAGAACATGAATTAATTCATGTTCTGCAAGCTTTACATAACTTGGTTATTAGGTTGGGCCAGTAACCAAGTTATGTGGGCTCAATTAAGCTTAACTCATATGGCTAGGCTGGGTCCAGCCCACATCATAAAAAAAAAAGTTTGTTAGGTCGTCTGTTAACTCAACAAATCAGGTGGGCTGAGCTTAAGCTTAACTTGTACAAGTAGGCTTGAGCCTCAAGCCTAATAGCTCAATCCAGACTTAAGGGCGTGTTTGGTAAGCCATATTTTTCCTTAAAACATAAGGCCTTGTTTGGCTACTGATAGTGTGTTTAACAAGCATACCCTTGAGGCATTTTTAATGCCTCTAACTTTATCCAAACATGCCCTAAGCCTCTTCGTTTTATTTTAATTTATCTTTATTTGTGTGTCTAGCCAAATACGCCATTAAAAATTTCAAAAAAAATCTAAAAAAAGTCACAAACTATTTTAAAATTATTTGTGAGTCCCTCGCATGTTTTTTCAATAAACTTACACTATAAGATACATACCAAAATGCTTGATTTTTCTAATTAAAATCAAAACATTTTCAAAAATTCACAAACAAAACTCCTTTATTTTAGAAAACACACACACACACACATATACATATATTCCATTTAATATTGGGTTGTAGACTTACTTTGTAAGATATGGACCCGATATTAAAAATACATGATCTTTGAAATTAAAAAAATACAGAAAAATTAAAAAATTACTCATTTTAAAAAAACATTTTCATGCATACGGCAAAATCCTAAAAGTTTTTCATGCATATTTTTTTTTAAAATAAAATCATAATTTATCAAGTTTTAAAAAATACAAAATGAGAATCGTAACAGTTTATGATTATCCATTAGTGTTTAGCCAAAATATAAAAAAATCTCATAACAATTAATTTTTTTAATTAATATTTGAAGTGTATGATTTAGTTATAGATTTTAATATTTAGAAGTATAAAATTACAATGTAAAGTATATTCATAGGTATTAAAGATACAAAGTAGAAAATATATGCGATACTAAAATTAAGAGCCTTAAAACAGTTAGGATTCAACCTGATAAGTTAAAGACTTCCTCATGAAGAAATATCTGCTTTAAACCTTTAGATGATACCAACAAATAGAAACATGTCTTAGATTAACAATCAATAAATAATGTAGTTTACCATACAAAGGTAAGGTGCACTTAGGATGATGTATTTTTTCCTTACACAACTAGTCATCTTACCCAAACTATCGTAGACCATTATATTAGGTGACGACTCCCTTATATTAAAAACAAATTGGAGAACAAATAATTTTGAATTGAAAAGCTAAATTAAAAAGAAAAGACAATTTCATAAGAGAATTAAAGAATAAACCACCAAGAGAATGATAACCAGATCTAAAAAAATTAACCAATTAAAAATTTTGATTAAAGGATGAAATTAAAAACAATTGAAAGTTCACAAAGAGGCAAGAAAAAATGAAGAAAAAGAAAAAGAATCACAACCAAATTTGAAAAATAAAAAAAATGAAAACTTCAGATTGAAAGATGCAATTGAAAAAAAATAAAAATAAAAACTTATGAAAAGTCCAAGGTCACATATTAAACATTCAAAAGGATAAGGGATGATACTTAAACATTCCTAATCAAAGAGACTGCCCTGAAACTTCAAATGTTAGGTTTAAATTTTAAGGGAGGAGAGAGAAGGAAAAAAAAGAACAGAAAACAACTCTAGTGGTAATCCACCCAGCATAACCCAACACATGCTGCTTATGGAGGAATAAGGATGTCATGAATAATTGACTAACATGACACTTTTCTCAAGCTTCTGCTTTACAGGTTTGGAATTTTAATAATTTTTAATTATTGTAAAGACTAATTTACCTATCTACGCACCTAATTATAACAAAAAAAATCTCATGTGGAAAATATAAAAATGACCTAAAAAACCTAAATTAATTATGAAATTGAGGGTACTTTTGTAAATTTATTGTGTTTTTAATTTTTAATATTTTTTAAAATATTGTTAAGATCTATTTACTCAACCCATCCGATTACAAGGAAACAACCAAGATGAAAAATATGAAAATGTCCATTAAGAAAATATAATTAATTTTGAAACAAGGGTACTTTCGTAAACTTACCATGCTAAAAATATGAAATTTGAAAACAAAATCCCTAGAAACTAATTATATGATGTTTTTTTTAAAAAAAATTCTAAGGGTAATAAAGGTATCTTACTATTCTAAAAAAGAGAAAAAGGCCTTCGTCCCCCTAATCTAAATAAAAATGATAACTATATCATATGAAAAATACCATTTTACCCTTGAATTTAGTCTTTTTGTTGATTTGATAAAGGATAAAAGCATAATCTAATATTAAAATTCACAATAAATTCTTTCTATAAATTTTTCATGTCTTATATATTTTTGGTAAATTAGTAAAAAATTATTGGAATATACTCAACAGAGTTGAAATAGACCATCCGATTTTTAAACATCTACTTTGAATTCCTCAAAACATGAAACTTGTTATTCTTTTTTTATGCCTTCAATTTTATTTCATTTTATGTTTTAGAGGGGATTGTTTGAGTAAAGACAAGTGGTGATCCTTTAGAATTTATTTCGACTCTTTTTATTCATTCAACATTTGAAATATGTAGAATGTTCTTTTATTCTTTGAAATTTGTTTTAAAAAAATGTTTTAAATCATGGTTAATCTACGTATTTGAAGCTAAACTAAAATGGATCCATATTAAAACTTTATTAGGATTTATTCTTTGATATAAAATATAAAATATTAATATGATTAAAATAAATTATAGGTGAATAAAAATTAATCTAAAAAAATTCTTAATAAATTTTTGTGAAACATAAAAAGTCTGTCCATATTAACAAAAAAAAAAGGAGAGATTTTCTTTTTGTTTATATGGTGGAAAGATAAATAATTAAAATTAAATTAAAAAATATCTAAAATTTTAGAAAATAAATGATCGAAGCAAAATAGACTTTAGACCTAAGCTTGGTTTGGGTTTAATGTAAAACTAATTTTTTGGACAGCAAAGATTATTTTTTTTTCAACCTATTTTTTGAATTTAGATTTGAGTTTGATAATATTTGATTCAAAAAAAATTATTTTTTATCAGTTTACTAGTTTGTTTAGCACATAAATAAAGTGTCTTAACGGTTTCCTCAACTTGAAGAGTTTTTATACAGATTTTATTCAAACAAAACATCATATTTAAAGACAAAATTGTCACGTTTAATTTTGATTTGAATGGAAATTGAGACTAACAATGGTAGAATTAATTCTGACAATTACTAGAATTAATTTTTTATTGGTTTTGGTTCCAAAATCCTGTATAAAAGGGTTGAAGAATAGTGTTTTTGCACTAATTTTCTATATTTTACATACTTTTCTTCATCTTTTTTTTTTCAGTTTATTCTCTTTTGTTTTAAACTCTATGTTCTCTATTTTTTTCTCACAATTTAGAGTTTAAGTTTAGTCTTTGTAAAGAAACATTTAAGCTATATATTCTTGAGTTCATGGATCTTTTTTGAAAATGTATCTAAACAACATGATCTTATTGGAATCTTGTGAGAATTATTGTATATATTATACTTGTACCAATTGAGGAGCAATAAAATTTGTAAAAATAAATGATTGATTATTTGCATCAACAAAATTTAACATGATTAAATGCTAAGAGCTTGGACAAGTATTTATTTTATATACTTTTATGTATAATATATTATAAGTTTATTTTTTTATTTATATTTGTTTTTGTAAATTTGGATATATATATATATTGTATGCTAATATTGAATTTGATCTCAATTATAAGTTTAATTTGAAAGGTACAAATGCTTATAAACTAAACATTAATGCTGCTTAATTAGTCTAATATTTGTACATTTTTGTAGAACAAACTTTCGGACCAAGGAATGTGGTTCAGCATAGTAACACGGTGAGCCCTCATCAGCAAGGCCATTGAATAGCTATGAAAGAGATGAAGCATCAATGTGAAAGTTGTAAAGCAAGATAGAAGAAAAAAGAAAGAAAAGTATATCAAAAGAAAGTTAAACCATGCCAGTTATGATTCTTTAAATGTCTACAATGTTCATGACATGCCATCATTGCTGCTGCTTAAGACCTTTTTTTTCTTACTCAAAAAAGAAAAAGGAACAAAAAAGAGATTCGTACACTTAACAAGCTAGCAAACTTAATCGGTCGTCTTAAGCAGTAGCAGCAAATACTGCGCCATTTTGATGGCTATTTCACCTGAATCCATGCCAGAAAATCCCATTGATTTCCGAGCCCCGCCGCCCTCTCCTATCGCCTCTGGCCGAAGATCATCCGTAACCAATGATGAAGTCCTAACTGAGTTTCTTGAGCACTCACTACGTGTTCCGGATTTGATTTTACCTGATAAGATATTTCCAAGACAGAAAATTGTCGAAACACCCCCGAGAATTGATTGTCAATCACTGATTTCTGGGGAAAGTGATTCAGTTCTGAGGATGTTGGATTCAATAGCAAGAATTGGGTGCTTTCAACTAGTTAACTTTGGAATTCCAAGTGAATTTATAAGGTTGGTGTCGGTCACAGCAGCCGGAATCTTTCAGCTGCCTCCCGAAAAGAAGGAGGCAGTCTCGAGGTCACTGGAGAGGCCGTATGGATTCGAGGAAGTTCATGGTGATCATCAGGAGGCCGAGAGTGAAGTAAGTGAAGAGTTTGTGTGGTGTAAAGATGAGAGTTTGAAGTTGGATATGGAGGGAATATGGCCAACTGGATATTCAAATTTCAGGTAATAACTACCCAAGAACAACAAAAAAAAGTCTTTATATTTTCTTCTTCTTTTGGCAGTGGCATTATTTGTTCTTGTGTGTGTATGTTTGTGTGAATTTTTGTTGTTTTTTTGGGTTATCTCTCCAAGTTTTGTTCTAGTTTGGACAATCTTCTTCCTGTCTGTCAAACATAGAATAGATTATTAAGTTGTTGTAGTTTTGACCACAATCTTTCAGCGATCTAAATAGTATTTCTTGTTTCTCTTTATTTTTCTTACCACAGAAACAATAAGTCCATGAGTGCATCTGTAAATGGGAATCTTTCAACTAGTGCTGCATTTGCCGTTATTGTTAAAAATGTTGGGCATGCTTCCATAATGTTGCATGGTTTCTGGTCAATACTGAATTTGGTAATTAACCTGCACATGAAAATTGTACTAACGATCTTATTATTCCATATTCGTTCCTTTTTCTTCCTTTCATCTGGAGATTGTTTCGATGAATTCATGAAGGTTTTCTTGTTATACATAATACAATATCCAAACACAAGCCTGTACTACTACTGGTCTCAGCCAGTGCCAGTTTTAGACAAGGTAAAAAGCAATGGATAAAGAACATGGAGCGCAGAGCAGAGCTGCCACTGGGAAATATGTTTCATTGCATTTACTTCAGTTTTGCAGTATCTGTATCTATCTCTTCAACAGATTTTCAAATATGAATTCCAGTGTCTTGCAAACTTACAATGAAGCTACATCTTATGCCCAAGTTCTCATAATTCGCAGCAAGAAAATGGAGACCCTTTCATCTGATATAGAGAAAGTGGCCAGGAAAATTCTCCAAATTCTACATGAAAATTGTCCGGGGAAATCAATGTATGGAAATGATATGATGCAGAGGCAAGATCTCATTGGCTCAGTCTGTTGCCTATACAAGCATGGACGTAACTTTCTGGCTGATCAATGGGCTAGCTCCTTGGGATATGATGTGATGAGAATGCTAATAAGGGGAACTGATTACTCTCATGCCTTGTGCTTGCATATATGTGATGGTTCATCAGAATTTCATGTTTACTCCAAGAAAGGCTGGGTGTCTTTCTGCCCAGATAAAGATGCATTGATTGTCACAGTTGGAGATCGAACACAGGTATTAGTTACTGTTATATAAATTGCTTAAAATAGTAGAATAATTGGAGTAGCTTTTGTTCCTGTATGTCAATTTTTTTAACTTGAAGCGATTCATTATGAAGCCACGCATGCCCTCTTTACAACTGTGATAGTAATGATATGGCAAGTGTGGAAATTAACCTCAACATCATGAAAAACCAACCTTTAATATCAATTCCGGTTCATTATGTTTCCTCCTCCTTTTGTTTAATGCTGGGATAGCTAAATCTAATCATATCTCTTCTCTTAACAGGTTTGGAGTGGCGGCCAGTACAAGCATGTTTTCGGATGGCCAATCTTTAAAGGTGAGGATGAGGACAGCATTTCAATGGCTTTCCTCTATTCTCCTCCAAGCAGCAATAGTAGCAGCTCCAAAACCAGCAAGGGGAAGACTGTTTCGCTTGGCCTACAAGCTATTTTGGCTATAATTTTGACTCTTGTATGCCATTTCTTGGTTTATTTTTATAAGGAAGTTTGATGCTATCAAAAAATGCTGATGGGCTCATCTATTCAGTTTTGGTTCGATAGGTATTGGGTTTGTGCTTCCCATTCATTTGGATTTTGGCTTCTTTGTTTTTTGTCTTTTTTTTTTTTAATGTACAACAGTATTTTATTAATTAATACCAATGAAAGTCACAGATATGACATTATTTTTTCATATAATAAATATAAAAAACAAGAGTTAAAACTAGCTTTCCGATACTGATAAAAAGGAAATGTTAATTCTTGTTTTATATATATATATATATATATATATATATATATATATATATAAGAATAGAATATGTTAGATTGATTTTGGCAGTGAAGGTTTCCAGAAAACATTGTGTTTATATTATCAACTAGATTCTGTCTTTAAATAGTATAGAAATTGTTATGATTAAGCTATTTGAATTTACATTATATTTAAATTTTGAATGTAATTTAAATAAGATAGGTCAGCTTCATCCTTATTGAGATATGGGGTCACTTCCTATTTTTTGTTGCACTCACTGTATTATTTACATCTCTTTCATTCTAATGGTAAAAGATAAGGGTTTATTCAAACACAAAACTTCTACATGGTATCAGAGTTGCTCCCCTATCTTGTTAATTTCTTTCTCTCTCTTTTCCTCCTCATATACCATGATAACTACCCCATCCAGCTCACACATTCTCCCCGGCATCAATGAATCCCACATTTTCACAATCAACACAGCCGCACAAGCTCCTCTCAGACTCACGTCCTCTAACTATCTCTCATGGAAAATCCAATTTGAAACACTTTTCATTGGTTATAATCTTCTTGGGTGTATTGATGGATTTAAATCATGTCCACCCAAAACTCTAACTACAAACAATATTGTCACACCAAATGCTGCTTACAACATTTAGGTTCGCCAAGATCAGTTAATCCTCAATGCTCTCATCGGTTCTTTATCACCCATTATTATTTCATTCATGGCTCGAGAAAATACACATCCCAAACCATCTCGTGACTGTTGAGGCCTATCTTGTCCCGTAACGACAGGAACTGAGAAGTAAACAATGGCTTAGTGAGAATATCAGCAAGTTAATCGGCAGAAGAAACATGAGCCACTCGAAGTAGATCAAATTGAACTTGATCTCTGATAAAGTGATAATCAACAGTGACATGTTTCATGAGAGAATGGAAGATAGGATTGAAACTTAATTGTGTTGCACCAACATTATCACAATATATAACTGGAGAATTTGGTAAGCCAATTCCAAGTTTTGAAATGAGAAAGCAAACCCGGCGAAGTTCAGTAGCATTGGTAGCAACAGAGTAATATTCTGCTTCTGTGGACGAGCGTGCAACAGTTGGTTGCTTCTTTGAGTTCCAAAAGACAAGGTTGCGCCCTAAGTAAACCAGATAGGCACTGGTTGAAGACTAATCATCTGTATTACCAGTCCAATTCGTATCAAACAAACCAAGAACCTTCTAAAAAATATCACCAAAGGTTATATGCCTGTCACTGATTTTCTTCACTCTGTCAAAGCTCGTGCAGATGAACTGGCCATCCTAGGCACACAAATGGACAAAGAAGATCTTATAGAGAAGATCTTGGATGGACTAGGTGATGAATACAACGAGCTTTTTCATGCTGTTCAAGCTCGTGACACATCAATAACCTTCGATGAACTGCATAAGAAACTCTTATCCTTTGAAGCCTCTCTTAGTGCCAAATCTGAAATATGTATTCATATCCTTGTTAATCCTACAAACATGACAAATATCATCAACATAAATTGCTGGCAACATTAGACCAACACCAGTTGGCATCCCAATCATTTCTCTTCTACAAGTTCCTTAAGTTAGAGTCCATATCCAAACAACACTGGCCGCCCACCTATGGCCATTAATTCAGGTACTCCAAATCACATTAACCGCCCTCTACCCTATCCTTATCAGGGATTTTACCAAATTTGTAGCATTCAAGGTCACATCACCAAGCGCTGCCCATCCTTTCAACTTGTACCAATTCACCTAACTACTACAAGTGTTCCATCACTAAATAACTCCACCAATCTTGGCAGCCACAAGCTCATTATGTAGCAAATGCAATTACCAGTAAACCATTATGGCTACTAGATAGCGGCGCCTCCCATCATGTCACTACTGACTTAAACAACATATCTTTTTATATCTCATACAATGGCTTAAATGATGTTATGATCAACAATGGTACAGGTCTATCCATATCTCATACTGGTTTTGTTTCTCTTCCTACAACAACCACTACTTTTACCTTGGATAATGTTCTCTACGTCTCAACCATGAAAAAGAACTTAATTTCTTTTTCTCAATTTTGTGCTACTAATGATGCCTCTGTTGAATTATTTTCCTCTTTTTTTCATATGAAAGATCTTCGCACGAGGGCAATTTTTTTAAAAGACATTAGTAAGATGGAGTGTACGGGTGGCTAGCTGCACGACCTGGATCTTCTCCAATTCTAGCCTTCTCTCTTGTCAAAACTACATCATCAAATTGGCATCATCGCTTAGGACATCCAACTTTTCCTATTTTAAAACATGTTATTTCTAATAATCAATTAGCTTTCTCTTCACCTTTAACAAAAGACTTCTAATGTAATGCATGTCTTAGTAATTAAAAGTCATACGCTACCTTTCTCAATTTCATCCCTTAACTCAACACAACCATTTCAAATAATTTTTTCCGATGTATAGACCTCTCTTATTGTGTCACTAGATGGTTTCAAATATTATGTTATTTTCATTGATCATTTTACCAAATACATATGGTTTTACCCCCTCAAAAGAAAATATGAAGTTCAGAAAGTCTTTATACGTTACCAAGCTATTGTGGAAAATTATTTCTCTCATAAAATTATCACTTTCTATTCTGATAATAGAGGAGAATATATGACACTCAAAGATTATCCTTCTTTCTATGACATTTCCCACTTAACCACTCCACCACATACACCTCAACACAATGGCTACTCTGAAAGACTACACTGCCATATCGTTGAAACTAGCCTTACCTTACTCTCTCATGCTTCTCTTCCAATCACCTACTAGCCTCAAGCCTTTGCTGTTGTTGTTTACCTAATTAGCATACTACCAACCTCTACACTAAATTTCTCCTTTCCCTATGAATTAATTTTCCATAAAAGTCTTAATTACTCTAAACTCAAAGTTTTGAATGATTATATTACCTTTGGCTTCGCCCCTATATGTCTCACAAACTTAGTCAACGATCTACACCGTGTATTTATTGGGTACTTTTTATCTCAAAGTGCTTATCTTTGCCTTAACCCTTTTACATTAAAAATCTATGTTTGTCGCCATGTTCAATTTGTTGAAACAGTTTTCCCATACATCTCTTTGTATAACACTCTCCCCCGTCCCACTTCCACTACCTTAAACACTTGGATTCCACCTATCCTTACCGTTTATATTCCCACGTCATCCTAGCAAACAGACTACACTCCATCTGCAATTAGCTTTCAGGAATTGCCTCTGCCTGAAACCATATCACAACCAACCGTTTCATCATCACAATAGGAGGCTCCTGAAAACCATCCATCACCTAATTCTTCCCATCAAACCACCAAACAGTAAGTAATGGTTGGTATCTCCGCTAGTTGGATGTCAACAAAGCCCTTTTTCGAGATAGGCTCTCTAAAGATGTCTTTATGGCTCAACCAGCAAACTTTGTAGACTCTGACCATCCCACAAATGTTTATAAGCTTTATAAAGCCATCTATGGCCTCAAGCAGGCTCCTCGAGCTTGGTATCATGAATTGTGTCAGTTTTTACTAGATTCTGGTTTCAGGAATTCACACTCAGATACCTCTCTCTTTGTTCTTCACAACAACCATCATATCTTGTATCTTTTAGTGTTTGTTGATGACATTATCTTAACTAGTAACAATGATGCTTTTGTTTCATAGTTTGTTAAGTGTCTTGCTCAACGGTTCTCTCTAAAAGAACTTGGTTCTCTTTCTTAGTTTATTAGAGTTGAAGTTGTCCCACATTATCTTGGCATCTTACTCTCACAAACAAGATACATTCAGGACTTACTCAAACGGACCAATATGAAAGATGCAAAACTTTTTCTCACTCCCTTATCAACAAGCTCTGCAGCAATCTCCTTAATATCGGGCACATCCTTGTCAGATCCAACTCTATATCATGCAACAATTGCTAGCCTACAATACCTCTCTTTAACTCAACTAGACATCTTCTTTGCAGTCAATAGAATGGCTCAGATTATGCACAAGCCAACCAATGAGCACTAGGTTCTTGTTAAGCGTATTCTACGCTACTTATATGGTATACTAGATAAATGCCTACTACCATATCGCGATTCTCCTCTCACTATAGCTTCTTTAATTCACTTCATGCCTTTTCAGATGCGAACTAGGCTGGTAATAGGATGATTATTCTTTAACCAATACCTATTTGGTTTACTTAAGGCGCAACCTTGTCTCTTGGAGCTCAAAGAAGTAGCTAATTGTTGCACACTCGTCCATAGAAACATAATATCACTCTGTTACTACCACTGTTGTTGAACTTCGCTGGGTTTGCTCTTTTATTTCAGAACTTGAAATTGGCTTACCAAATTCTCCAGTTATATATTATGATAATGTTAGTGCAAAACAATTAAGTTCCAATCCTATCTTTTATTCTCGCATGAAACATGTCGTTGTTGATTATCAATTTATCAAAGATCAAGTTCAATTTGATCTATTTTGAGTGGCTCATGTTTCTTCCGCCTATCAACTTGCCGATATTCTCACTAAGTCATTGCCTACTTCTTAGTTCTTGTTGTTACAGGACAAGATAAGCATCTCTACTCGTGGCCTATCTTGAGGGGCCATATAGAAGTTGTTACGATCAAGCTATTTGAATTTACATCAGATTTGAATTTTGAATGTAATTCAAAGAAGATAGGCTAGCTTGATCCTTATTGAGATATAGGAGTTAGTTCCTATCTTCTGTTGCACTCACTGAATTATTTATATCTCATTCATTCTAATGGTAAAAGATAAAGGTTCATTCAAACACAAAACTTTTATAAATAGACATTACAAGTCTTAAAGTTAATGCAACTCTTGTAAAAAAAAATAGCACTAACTATAATTTTTTGAAAGTGCAACTAACAAAACATGACTAAAACTACAAATGATTCCATTAAGATAACATTATAGTTGTTTGACTGCTAAAGAATATCTCAGCATCAGATTTCCTCTTAAAAAAAATCCATACTTATGGTTCCTTATTATTGAAATGCAACTGTAACTTTTATTCCTAACGTACTCTTATTTAAACTGAAAGTCTTCAAACACTAGTTTACATATTTATTTCAGAACTTTTTTCGTGGAATATACCCTAAGTAAACTTTTTAGTCTCTTCTTACTTAGCTTTTGTTATGGATAAAATCATGATTGATTGTTTCTTAGATGACTATGAAATTGTTGGTAATCCCATCATAAATACATAACCAGAAGTGCTCTTCATTTCATCTACATCTCCTGCATTATCACTATTTGTATATCCACACATTGTCATTGATGACTCATTTGAATATAAAACTCCATAATCAATCATTCTTTTCAAATAACAAGATAATGATGCACCAAGATGAAGCTCTGTTGGATGCTCTATATATCTATTTATGATACTCACAACATGTTTAATATCTAGACTTATTGTAGTTAGATACATTAGGCTTCCTACAATTTATTTGTAAAGAGTGGCCTTTATCTTTTTTTTTTCCTTCAGCATCTTAATACAACTTCAATCCTAGTTCATTAGAGTGATGATACAGTTGCAATCCTTCATCTGGAATTTATCTAGAATTTCTTATGCATACCTCTTCTAAGTAATGAAAGTTCCTTTTGATGACAACTTTACTTCAATGCCAAAAAATTAGTGTGTACATCCTATATTTTCATCTCACACTCTGTCTTCATTGAGCTTTTAAATTTTGCAACCATTGTTTCATCATTTCCTATGAAAATGAGATCATTTATATAAAAACAAACTAGTAGCATCTTCCCATCTTCTTTAGTCTTTATGAATAATGCATGTTCATAAAGATATTTATGATAGCCTACCTTTTTGAAGTATGACTCTATTTGACTATTCCATGCTTTAGGTGTTTGTTTTAATCTATATAGTGCTTTTCTCAATTTGTAAACTTTATCTTCATTCCTTTTTTATATAAAACTAGAAGGCTACTTAATGTACACATACTTTTGTAAATCTTCATGCAAAAAGGATGATTTTACATCCTTATGAAAAATGGACCATGAATGTTGTGCTGCAATTGAAAGAACTAACTGGATGGTATCTTGTTTGACAACTGGAGCAAATACTTCTTTATAATCAACTCTCAATTCTTGTTTGTATTTGTTTGCCACCAAACAAGCCTTATGTTTCTCCATAATACCAACTTCATTCACCTTTATCTTGTAAATCCATTTTACACTAATTACTTTCTACCTTTTGAGAAGTCTTGTTGATTCCCATGTTTGGTTCTTTTCTATAGCTTGAGTTTCTTATGACATGGTCCTCTACCATTTTGTTTCTTTGCTTGCCTCTTTAAAGGTGATAGGGTCATTGTCAGCAAGTAAAACATAGTATGTGGTTGTTTTTTCATCAGATAATTCACTTCCACTAATATAATCTATCATCTAAGTTGGTCTTTTCTTTATACGTGATTCTCTTTATCTTACAAATTCTATTGATGTATGTTCTTTAAAGGAATCTGAAGTTGTAGTCTGATGATCAAATTAAACATTTTCTTTTTCTTTATCAAAGTTAATAGACAAGTTGTATGATTGTTGCCCTGATTTATTTGTATCCCATCTTCATTTCTTCTTCTCATAAAAAACTACATCTCTATTGATGCAAGTTTTTTAAAAAATTGGATCATACAATTTGTATGATTTAGAAGTCATTTACACCAAAAAAGATACATTTCACATTATTATCATCAAGTTTCTATCGATTTTGATCTAGCATATAAAAATCCTGAAATGATTGATTGTAGTAGGTCTTTGACCACTCCAAGCCTCTTCAGGAGTCATATTCTTCACTGCAAATAGTTCAGGCTATAATGTTTTTGGTATTTTTCCACTATTAGCGTGCTTCGTACCATATTTAAAATGTTACAATTCTTTATTTCTAATACATAATTTTGTTGTTGTGTATATGATGTTGTGAGATGTTTTTGAATTCAATGTCTATT
>Ga0325403_1002707_pt1 | contig 15827 bp, 8 predicted proteins | sample PopdelMetagenome_19_FD_205665 | JGI IMG/M metagenome (GOLD analysis project Ga0325403, IMG submission 205665) | Populus deltoides microbial communities from Bellville, Georgia, United States - Xylem-PdKOR-R4 | ecosystem: Host-associated > Plants > Phyllosphere > Stem > Wood/Secondary xylem...
ATATTCGAAGTACTTGATGATGATCATATGACGCAGTACAGATGATAGTTTTATTCTAATCCTTAAATATTTATTTTGTGCTTCCATTTTTTTATGTCTTATTTTTTGTTTGTAATTGATTCCCTTAATCACAATACCTGACAAGACTGACATCTTAATACAATAACAGGAATGATAATAATATAATTTGCTGCTGCAAACTAAAGCCGGCATTAACCTTTTTTTTTTTCCCGGTCCTCCATTTTGAACAAATAAATGAAGTTATTCATCATGTTGACTCAAGTAATGGGCCCAAATATATACAATTATTTTGAATTGTCAAGCCTATTATCTCAAGACTCAACTAAATACTGGTCTAGACATGATAGGATCTGATGAACCTCCAGACTTATAATTTCTCGGTTAGTTAAATGTTGAGTCCAAATATTTATAGGTTTAGAAAATCACCAGCCCATCATTTTCAGCCTCAAACAAGTACTGAGCTCAGACTTGTGTGGATCCAGCAAATCCTTAAACCCATAGTTAGATATGTTTTACTCTAATAATCATAAAAAATATTCTACTCTGATAAGCTAGAGATAGAGATATTTTATCCTGATAAAACATAGATATCTAACTTATATGTAAATTTATTTTTTTCCCGTGAAAAGACAGATCTCATAAGTTATAAAAGAAATCAATAAATCTATTTTCCTTTCGTACGTGAAAAAACAGACCTCATAAGCTATAAAAGAAATGGATGTAACCTCCCATGAGGGTAGATTTAATTTTTCTCAACCTAGAATAACATATATTTATTTCTAAGGCTTTTTATATAACAAAGTTTGCTTATCTTTTGTGCTATTTTTTTTTAAGACATACGATGCCATTGTCGGCGATGTAACCATACTAGCCAGCAGAGCAGAAAAGGTTGAGTTTACACAACCATATGCAGAATCAGGATTGTCAATGATAGTTCCAGCGAAGTATAAAGAGTCAGCATGGATGTTTATGAAGCCGTTTACAAAGGAAATGTGGTTGGTCACTGGTGCCGTATTGATCTACACAATGTTCATAGTGTGGTTCTTGGAGCATCACACCAATCCTGAATTCAACGGCCCATGGAAGAATCAGATTGGCACAGCTCTCTGGTTTACTTTCTCCTCTCTTTATTTTGCACACAGTAAGTTGCTTTCCAGAAACAGTAAGACTAGAATAGTTTATTGTGCTATCCACACAAGTGTCTTAAGTGTGCACCAGAGAAAATGCATCTCATCCAGCTTTGGCAGCTGCATTTCTTACTGCATGAGACATTATAATCAATCGTTGACATTTATATAGCTATGGTAGAGAAAATTCATAAGATTTAAATTTTTATGCAGGGGAGAAGATATACAATAACCTCACCAGAGTGGTTCTTGTCGTGTGGCTTTTCGTAGTATTGATCTTAAACTCGAGCTACACTGCCAGTCTCGCTTCAATGCTGACTGTCCGACGTCTGCAGCCAAATGTTACTGATATTGAGTGGCTGAAAAGGAACAGCTTAAAAGTTGGTTGTGATGGAGATTCATTTGTAAAGAATTATCTGCGGAATGTGCTTGAATTCAAACCAGAGAACATCAAGAATGTTAGCTCTGAATACAGTTATGAAGGAGAATTTGAAAGTGCCACCATATCTGCTGCCTTTCTAGAACTCCCATATGAGAAAGTTTTCATCGGTCATTACTGCAAGCGATATAGTGCAACCACACCTACTTACAGATTTGGTGGACTAGGCTTTGTAAGTTCATGACAGATTACCATAAAAAATTGCAATTAAATAGTCAAGCAATTACTAGCACTCTTTCAAAAAATGCATTTCCCCGCATAAGTGACTGATCGATTGAATACTGCTCTGATTTTGTTTCCAGGTATTTCAGAAAGGCTCTCCTATCGCCGCAGATGTTTCCAAAGCGATCCTGAATCTATCAGAAGATGGAGAACTAAAAACTTTGGAAGAAAAGTGGTTTGCTCAGTCGCGACAGTGCTTCAGCAATGCAACTGACAATGATAAAACTGAAAGCTTGAGCCTGCAAAGCTTCTGGGGTATCTACATTATAACCGGTGCCACTTCGACCATTTGTTTTCTCCTATTTCTGTTTCACTTGCTGAAAAACTACCATAAACAAGAAGTGGAGGACAGAGGCAATGCAACTCCAAGTGATAAGAGTGTTTGGGAAAAAGCAGTTGCTCTAGCAAGGTATATCTATCATGGAGAGACTGTTACTCCAGGAGAATCTCCAATTTCTGCTCCTTCCCCTGATGTCTATGAATGGAACTCTTCGAGGAGGGAATTCACTAGTCCTGAAGACACTCCAGAGAATCTTCAGCCCTCACCACCAGCTGAAATTGAAGTTGTAAATATTCCAGATTCTGACACCCAAAAAAGCAGCAATGTGGTCTGACGCTCTCTTTTCGCATATGTACTGACTGCTAGGTGTAAATGAGCTGATATGAATATACTGGTTAGATTTGGATATTTTGGCTACTTCAGGTCTGATTCAAAACACATCTCCAAACTACAGTAAATATGTGAAAGATGCAAACCTAGAGACACAAGTAATTATCTTTGACGACTGATTTGTGGCCAAATATATGTAACAAAAATCCTTTGATTGTATTTTCCATTGGGGTAGTCGTATAGGCTTGTATAAATATCCTGAATACTTTTTGTTAGATACATGAAATATACAATTTTCATTTTGTTTTTACATGATATCAAGAGTATTTCTTCGAGTTCTATTATTTATTTATTTTTTCTTGGTTTCCAACAAGTTTTTCCCTGTGGGTTTGGGTTGCTCCCATGATACAGAAGCACCCATTTGCCATATCGTGATCATGATCTCTTCTACTATTTATTTTTTCTTGGTCTCTTCTACTTGTCAAGAGTATTTTATTTTTTTTAACACTTCTATCAATCATAAATTATTTTATAAGAATTTATTAGGTGATGAATAATGTGTTCAAATCATTTCGGTGACTGTCTGTTAATTGGGCTAATACACGATCGCTATGGTGATTCCACGAAGTTTAGAGAGCTGAATTCTGCTATTAGTCTCTGATTTTGGGAATCTGTTAACGTAATTGACGTGAGGCGTGAGGGTATCTACTTATAATTATTAGAACGGGTCAAAGGAAGGAATCATTCTAAGTTCATCGAAGAGGCCAGAGGGAGCAAGAAATATTTAGAAACACGCATTTGGGACTGAAAGTCAAGTTCTAGAAAAACTCTTCCCACATGCATCCACCAACTTTCGAAAGTTTGATTAAATACTCAATTTTAAAAATCAGATAAGTTCGAGCGCCTATATATATATATATAATTACATCGATCTTAAGATTGAACATAAGTTTTTACATGTAAAATTTAGGATAAATTGAAATTTTAATGGCTATGATATTAATTTTACATATTAATGATGAAGTCATTAAAAATTGAGGTTGGATTTTAGTTTTTCTCGATTGCATTTTAGGTTGAAGTGTCTAGTTTGGGTCATTCCATGTTCTCTAGCGAGAACAGGTATCTTATAAGATTAAAAAACTCGTATACATTTAAGTTAGTAAATTGTAAGATGAAAGAAAAGTATAGCAAAAAAAAGTGAAAGGTAAGGAGGAAAAAAAATATGTGTGGTTGTGTTGTTTGCACTGTATAAACTTGTGATTGAACTTGAATGAGCTTGTGTGATTGGAGTGGCCTTGGCTTTAAGTGGCCTTAAATGACCTTGATGAGCCTTGAGTGGCCTTATGTTATATGATATCTTGCCTTGAATTGTTTTCCTGTGGAGTTATATCTTATCTTAAATAAATTTATTTATTTGGTGATTTAAAATATTTATATATCTCTATTATTTTAGCTTATCTCATGGAAAATGAATTAATGGCCAAGAATAATTATTCTTCTTTGTAGGTAACTTGACAAAAACAAGTTGTTTGTTGTTGTGCCTTGTTGGGTCATTAATGAAAAAGATGTGAAAGGTTGGTAACCTTTAAAGACACAAGTTGATAATAGATAGTCATTTGAGAGAGAATAGAGACCACACCCTCTGAGGAGATGGCTTAAAGGAGATAGTCATTGGTGAAAAAAAGAAAGCAACTAATAATTTTACAATTTGTTTTCTTATGGTGTGTGATAGTCATTGTACCTGCTGGGAATTTATGCTAGGCGGACGGGCATATCTAGGTTGTTATTTGGGATTAGACCAAATGGCAGGCCATTCCTGCTATTTAGGCATTTGAGTTGGATAGACAGATTATCTTCTAGGTCGCCATCAAAGCACAGCCCAAATGGTAGGCCAAGGAATTCCTTGCCTTTTAGGCATGGCCCAAATAGCAAGCCAAAGATTTCTTTGTTGTTTGGGTATGGTCAAAATGACAAAAGGATAATCTCCTTTATTTTTTTTAGTATCATCACTTGCCCCTATGTATTTCAAATATTTATGTTCAAAAGACTTAGCTAATAGAAGTACAAGGGAAAGAAAACACTTATTGTTTTATACATGTCATATTACCTTCCTATGACTTTTATAAACATGTTGTGTAAGATATGAGAGTTCAGTTCACTTGTTTGTTCATTTTAGAGTGTAAGGAACTTTCATTTAAGTAGGAAAATGATTTGTGATTATAATAAATCATTGTGTATAAAGACGTTTCACAAAGACATGGAGATTTCATTAGAAATATGGAGATTTTGTTGGAGACATGAAGATCTGTGAAGATTTTGTTTAGAGATATAGAGATCTCATTTAGAGACATGTATAAACAATATTTTTTTATTAAAAATTTCAAAAGATTTTCCCATCCAAGAGGAAATACAATTTCTGAAGCTTATCTTATCTCAGAAATACATCGTGGGATATGTTGATTTCTTTCTTTTTTTAATTTATATTGCATTTCCTTCTTTACAAAGCATTAAAAGTGACTCTTGTCAATCAATCTTTCTATCTTATTTTTTAGGGTATAATAGTTTTTGATGTCATGCCTATTGTCATGGTGAAAAAAAAAGATTTGTTAGGGTTTTTTATGTTCATAGCACTCTTCATAGAAGGTAGGTATTGTATGGATTCTTTTCCTTGATGGTATTCAATGCATCAGTACACATGGTGGTCAAAGTTGTCAAGGGCTTAAGAAAAAACAAGCATTCGTGAATGGAACCCTTGGTGTTCATCTTGGATTCTCTAAGGCAACTGGCAGATTGATGATGCTTTGGAGATTATACTCTCTATTATTAAAAATAAGGGTGTTCTTGTTTAACCATGCTCGTTTCTTCTACTTAAATATGATTTTCCAATTCTTATTTCACTTTGAGGAGAGATTGGTCAAAGAGATTAAGCAAATTTTCCCATAAAGAATAATTTTAGACTCCATTAATTAGGGCTTTAATGACAATGAGTTCGAGTATACTTTTCACATTAAGCATTTTCTCATAAAACCTTCGAAGATATGCTTTAGTGGCAAAGAGCTTTAATATGTTATTTTTAGTTAGTATGCTTGTAGAGAAATAGAAAATAATTTTGGCATATAGATCGATAAAGTCAAGGATAGAGTCAAGCTCAAGGCTATGATACCACACATAAACAAATCCATGGAATGTTATTGAAAATAAATTTAAACATGGCATTGTTGTCTTAGATTACAAGTTTACATTTTGTATATGCTCTTTTATAGCAGTAAGACTATTGTAGTTACCTTTAGTCATACCTCTTTAAACCTATTTAAGAAAAAATAAATACTAAATACTCAATTATAAAAATCAAATAAGTGCAGACTATCGATGTCTATATGTAAGCTTTTAGATAAATCAAGATTTTAATTACTATAATGTTTTATATATCGATCCAACATTTGTTCATATATGCTGTAACAGGCCGGCCTAACCTATTGTATATTGTCCGTTTTGAGCCCTAACGCCCTCACGGTTTTGTTCCTGGTGACGCGAGCCCACTTCTGAGCCTAACGCTCTAAAACGCGTACAACAGGTCAGCGACCAGCACTACTCATAAAGCCCTAGTTCTAAACACTCGCTTCCAATGTGGGATATCACAATCCCCCCACCTTAAGATGAGCCGTCTTCGACTTTGATACCAAATGTAACAGCTCAGCCTAACCTGCTGTATATTGTCCGCTTTGGGCTCTACCGCCTTCACGGTTTTGTTCCTAGTGACACGAGCTAACTTCTGAGCCTGACGCCCTAAAACACGTACAACAGGTTAGCGACCAGCACAACTCATAAAGCCTTAGCTCTGGATGCTTAGTTCTGGATGCTCGCTTCCGATGTGAGATATCACATATGCAATAGTAAAACTAAGTCAATAATGCTTCCCCATACATTAAAAAATGTAAAAATAAAAGTCATCAGCCCTTCACTATAACATGTGAGAGGAATCATTGTGGATTTGCACAATGTTCAATTTTTTTTATCATTAGATTTATCTTACTTCAATTATCAGACTTTTGAGGGAACCAAAATTAAAAGTGAGTTCAAATGACAACCCTTTATTTAATATGAAAATATTTTTCTATTTTGGTTCTTTATTTCTTCTTTTTTATTTCAGTCATAGAGTTTTTTTTTTCAATTTCATCATTCTCCATTATGTTGAACGGTGATTCTGCTTGATGATTTGATTAGTGATACTTTTTTTCAGGTTATCATAGTCTTAAAAAATATGTCGCCATTAGTTTGGTTCTTGATTTTGCAAAAAAAAAAATCAATTTATTTGTTTGGAAAAAAAAATAAAAATTAGACGACCAAAATAAAAATCTAAGAGAAAAGGGAGCTTTTTTAAATACAAATTTGGTATTAATGCCCTTTAGGTATAAGATCTTGTCCAAATTTATTTTTTGCCCTTTTTGTTTGAAAAATATATGGTTTAGTCCAATATTTTATTTTATTCACATTTTAATCACTAGATTTAAATAAGAGATGGAGTCATCAAATTACAAAGAATAAAAGAGAAAGATATTAATTGGCCACATTTCAACAACAAAAAGGCAATCCTAGCATCAATGAGTTCCATTTAATAAAGAGAGTCACATTGAAGTCTTTTAAAATCTTTATTTTGCCTAAAAATAGTAGATCAGGGTTAAGAGAGAATTTTATTTCTCCACTTTGATTTGTATTGTTGAACCATTTTTGGGGTTTTTTAGGTTAATTAATTGGTTTTGGGTTGTTCTAGGGGTGTTTATTAAGTTTTTTTAGGTGAAATTGATTAAAATCAGAATTTCTAAGAAAAATAGCATCGCTCTGATTTTCCGATTACTTTTGTGATGTTTCGAAAGTGTATAATTGTTTTCACATAGAATAGTTATATAATCAAGGTTTTAGTAGCAATGGGTTCAAATAAACTTTTCACGTTGAATTTCCTTTTCAAATCTTTGAAGATATGTTCTAGTGCCCTCATGTAATTGCAAATATCTCAATTGTACTCTTTTTAGTTGGTATGCTTGTACTAAAACAAGAGAAGAGTTTGAGGTAGAGATCACCAAATCAAATAATAGGTTTAGGCTTAAAGTTGTAATACCATAACCGAGTTGATTTGTGGGATGTTGTTGTGAAGACTTTTCACATAACGTAGTTGTCTTGGGTTATAAGCTCTACGATGATTTGCATGCTTTATATATGCTCTATTGGATATGTAAGAGCATCTTAGTTGTCTTCGATTACACCTATTTAAACTTATTTGAGAAATAATAAAAATTAAGTACTCAATTATGAAAATTAAATTAGTTAATATGCTTGTATAATTATAAGACTGAACATCAATGTCTACATGTAAACTTTTGAATAAATAAAGAATCTAATGACTATAATGTTAAATATATCAATTCAATATTTATCCATGTAAATAAAATATTAGCATTTCACTATCGCTTATGAAAGGAATCATTATAGATTAACAAATTCTTCCTTTTTTCCCCTCAAATCTTTTTACTTTAGTTATCGAGTATTGTTTTTTAATTTCATTTTTTTTAAATAGATTTTAGTTTATTTTTAAGTAAGATTATAGTTTTTTTATCAAGTTTTTTTTTTTCGCAAAGTCTATCACATTTGTTTTGTTTTTTGGAAAAATAAATATTCTACAACTTTTCTACTATCACCTATCCTTATTATTAATATCTTTGAATAGCTCATGAATTTTTAAAAAGTTCATTTTATTTTACTTTTTTGATAACTATCAATTTTCACTCAAGTTTCTTCTCCATCACTTACTTTTTTTAACATTTTATCTATTTATCTTCTTTTTTTTACACACGAGGGTAAAATAAAATTAATCAACTCAGGTAATTGATAGAAAATATTTTTTTTGTAATGATAAACTCGTATAATTTATACAAGGGGTAAAATGAAATTAACTCAATTTTAATCCTTGTGAGCCACCAAGCATGACTAGCTGATTTGAGAGCTAGCGATGACCACACATAAACAGTGTGATCTACTGATCTTAGGCAGCGATGACCACACAAAAACTTGTCCTTGCTAAACACTTCCAGCACAAGCCAAGTCTAAGACGTGAAAATAACGCGTACATCATTCCTTGGAAAATTCACGTTCTCCTCTCAAACATCACGGTCAACATATACATTCTTTTTTTTTTGTTTTTTATATGTTGAGGTTATTTATTCAATAACGGTATGGCCAAAACTATTATGATATGCTTTGAAGACAAAGCTCTAATGTCTTTCCCTATCATTAATTTTAACCAACTCTCAAGATTTTGGCTTCTGTTTCTTGTAGTCACCTCCTTTCTAGTCACTACTCTCCCCCATGGAGCTAAAGAAATCAATGATAGTAAAGTCACAAACATTGGCGCCATCATTGATGTCAATTCAAGAACCGGGAAAGAAGAGAAAACAGCAATGGAAATAGCAGTTCAAAAGTTCAACAATGGGTCACCAAATCACAAGCTGTCTCTTTACTTTCAGGATTCCCGGAGTAGCCCACTTCAAGCAGCTCGTGCTGGTAATATTCTTCTTCTTTTTCTGTCTCCTTTATGATATATAGTTACATTTACTTTCAACGTTTAACCATGACAAGAGTGGCTACACTAATGTTGCTCCATGAATTATTCTTGCAGCTGAAAAGTTGATTGAAGAGAATGAAGTGGAAGTGATTATTGGTATGGAAAGATGGGAGGAGGCAGCTTTAGTTGCTGATATTGGAAGCCAATTTAAAGTTCCAGTTATTTCTTTTTCTGCACCTGCCATAACACCACCATTAGCATCATCTCGTTGGCCTTTCTTGATAAGAATGGCTCACGGTGATTCTAACCAAATAAGATGCATTGCATCTGTAATTCAGTCTTATAACTGGAGGAGGGTTGTGACTGTTTACGAAGATTATACATATGGTGGTGATGCTGGCATGCTGGCTCTTCTAACTAAGTCTCTTCAAGATGTGGGTTCAGAGATTGAATATAACTTAGTTCTTCCACCATTTTCCTTCGTATCTGATCCAAAAGATGTTGTTCGAGAAGAACTGAGAAAACTACTAAGTGAAAAAATACAATCTCGGGTTTTTATTGTGCTCCAGTCATCGTTGCCCATGATGATTCATCTGTTTAGAGAAGCTAAGAAGATGGGATTTGTAGGAAATGACATGGTATGGATACTTACAGATACTGTTACAAATTTCTTGGACATAGTTAACACTTCTGTTATCCACTCCATGGAAGGTGCTCTCGGAATTAAGAACTACTACTATGATAATACGAGTTCCTACCAAACTTTTCTTACCCAATTCCGGCAGAAATTCATATCTGAATATCCAGAGGAAGGTTACTATGAGCCAGGATTCTATGCTCTACGAGCACATGACAGCATTGCTATCATCACTCAGGCCATGGACAGACTGAACACTAGGAGTCCAAAATCGTTTCTGGATAACACATTTACAACAAGTTTTGTTGGTTTAAGCGGCGAGATAAATGTCAAAGCAGGTGAGTTGTTGCATAGCCCTATGCTGAGGATTGTGAATGTGGTTGGAAGGAGATACAAGGAGCTAGATTTCTGGATACCTGAGTTTGGATTCTCAAACCAACCTGTGGTGGCAAAAGATGGAGCTGAAGATAGTACAGATGCTATAAGGTTGAAAAGGCCGGTGATTTGGCCGGGCGACCTACAACGTAATCCAAAAGGCTGGTTGATGCCTACTGATACAAAGCGGATGCTTATTGGTGTTCCTGGTAGGACCTCATTTGAGAAGTTTGTGAAAGTATCAACAAACGCTGCTGGTAAGAAGGAATATGATGGTTTCTGCATTGAACTTTTCCATAAGGTGCGAGAAGTTCTGGAATATGATCTGCCTTATCAATTTAAACCCTTCAATGGCACCTATGATGATCTGGTGGATCTCGTTTACAACAAGGTAAGAACTAAATCCTCTTATGTCTAAACATTCAAATTTCTCGATGGTGATCATATGATGAATAGCACTACAAGATGATTTTGTTGTTTCAGTCTGCCATAAATATTTGTTTTGTTATCTTGTGTATAAGCCCTTTATTCATAAAAGAACCTTTTGAAATTTGCTTTTGATTCCCTTTTTTTCATAAAAGAATCTTTTTTAGCACTACAAGGTTGCTATTCAGAGATTTGACCAGAAGTTATTGTTTGATAATAATATAACTTGCTGCTGCAAATCAAAGCTTAGACTAAATGATTAATTAATAAGCTGGATAATTTAAACGCGACAAAGCCTCAAAGTCAAAATTGTCCAGCACACCAAAATCAGGAATAATAGAAAATGGAGGGGAAAATTATTGTAGAGAACATGCAAAACCCCTTTCTATTTTATGCTTTATTAATACTTATTCTCCAACACTTTCCCAATCATTGTTTGAAGTTTGACTTGGTCCTCTAAAGGTGTAGTGAGGTGCGTGGGAAATAGAGTAAAGATGCAAGGCCTACGAAATTATTTTATCTAGATTAGATTCTGTGTTTTTGTTCGGTTTTGACATATTTCTAACAGATTGTTGCTTATCATTTGTGCTAAAAAATTTTGAAGACATTCGATGCCATTGTCGGTGATGTAACCATACTAGCCAACAGATCAGATAAAGTTGAATTCACACAACCATATGCAGAATCAGGATTGTCAATGATAGTTTCGGCAAAGTCTGAAGAGTCAGCATGGATGTTTATGAAGCCTTTCACAAAGGAAATGTGGTTGGTCACTGGTGCTATATTGATCTACACAATGTTCATACTTTGGTTCTTGGAGCATCACACCAATCCTGAGTTCAAAGGCCCGTGGAAGAATCAGATGGGCACAGCTCTGTGGTTTACTTTCTCTTCTCTTTATTTTGCACACAGTAAGTAGAAACTGTAAAACTAGAACAATTTCTTGTGCCATCCACTTAAGATTCTTGAGTATGCACAAGAGAAAATATGTTTCATCTAGCATTGGCAGCTCCAATGCATTAAAAACAATGGTTCACATTCATAGCTGTGGATGGAGATATTACTCGATTCTTTATTCAGAGTTAAAATCACTCATAAGACTACTGCTTTTCTATGCAGGGGAGAAAGTATACAGTAACCTCACCAGAGTGGTTCTTGTCGTGTGGCTTTTCGTAGTATTGATCTTAAACTCGAGCTACACTGCCAGTCTCACTTCAATGCTGACTGTCCGACGTCTGCAGCCAAATGTTACTGATATTGAGTGGCTGAAAAGGAACAACTTAAAAGTTGGCTGTGATGGAGATTCATTTGTACGGAATTATCTGCGGAATGTTCTTGGATTCAAACCAGAGAACATCAAGAATGTTGGCAATGAATACAACTATAAAGGGGAATTTGAAAGTGCCTCCATATCTGCTGCCTTTCTTGAACTCCCATATGGGAAAGTTTTCATCGGTCATTACTGCAAGGGATATAGTGCAGCCACACCAACCTATAGATTTGGAGGACTAGGTTTTGTGAGTTCTTGACTGATTTCGATCAAAATTTTCTATCTCGCCATCTTAAATAGTCGAGCAATTACTAGCACTCTTTCAAAGATGCATTTCCCCGCATAAGTGACTGATTGAATACTGCTTTGATTCTCTGTCAGGTATTTCAGAAAGGCTCTCCTATCGCCGCAGACGTTTCCAAAGCGATCCTGAAGCTATCAGAAAACGGAGAGCTGAAAACTTTGGAAGAAAAGTGGTTTGCTCCCTCACGAGAGTGCTCAAGCAGTGCAACTGACAATGATATAACTGAAAGCTTGAGCCTGCAAAACTTCTGGGGTATCTACATTATAACCGGTGCCACTTCGACCATTTGTTTTCTCCTATTTCTGTTTCACTTGCTGAAAAACTACCATAAACAAGAAGTGGAGGACAGAGGCAATGCAACTCCAAGTGATAAGAGTGTTTGGGGGAAAACAGTTACTCTAGCAAGGTATATCTATCATGGAGAGACTGTTATCCCAGGAGGATCTCCAATTTCTGCTCCTTCTCCTGATGTCTATGAATGGAACTCTTCGAGGAGGGAATTCACTAGTCCTGAAGACACTCCAGAGAATCTTCAGCCCTCACCACCAGCTGAAATTGAAGTTGTAAATATTCCAGAGTTTGACACCAAAGAAAACAGCAATTAGGTCTGACACTATCACTTCTCCCATGTTAAATGTAATTACTTGTGACTCTAGTTTTACATCTCACAGATTTACTGTGGTTTGGAGATGTGCATTGAATCGGACCAGCGAGAGTATATAATATGAATAGCAAGCTACAAAAGTGATCCTGAAGGCCCACGGGTAATCAAAGATGTCTTTCGGATCGGTGACTATAACTTGTAGAGAATTGATTGGTTGTAAGTAATGATTTTATTTATGTAAAATATATTTATTATTAATAAAAAAAATTATATTTTTTAATATTTATATATATTTAATTAATGAATATAATGTTTAATTAACTAATCTAGAGTAAAGATAAAGTTTATGAGACAAAAATGATTTGCAAAGAAAATTAAAATTGTTATAATTATGAAATTCTTATTATATCAAAATATTGTTTCTAAATGTTCTCGGTCAATGTTTTATTAAGAGTAAACATTAATTAGAGCTATTGCTGGTATATATTAAGTTTTTTCTTTTATGAAAAAAAAAAGTTCCTCTCATAAACTTATGCATAAAAAATACCTGAAACTAATATGTAGGTTCTTGTCAAATGACATGTATATTGAATTGATCAGCAAAAGAATTCTATATGGATAAATCACTTATGTCTATGAAATGACTCACGTGATAGTTGTGTAAATGATCCTTATACTCTTGATCACTAAGTTATCTTATTATAGAATGTTATGATTTGATCTTAACCACACGTTGTCTTAATCAAGGCTAACAAACAAGCAGATATAGATTATAACATAAACTATATAAAGATATTTAAGTAATCAAGAAAGAATTCACCATCCTATGTGTATTAGAAAAAAAATATTCATCTATTATCAAATAGTATTAATTGTGAAATCTTTGGCTAAGATGGAATGAGTTTTGAAAAAAAATTAAAATCTTATTAAAATAATCAATAACTATATTGTTCATAACTAACATATTTGACAAAGCTAGAATATTACATACTATAATGTCTAAATCGAAATATTCTTGGTGAATAAATAATAATTATACTGAGAAACTAAGTATTGAAAAGTTAAGTTAAACTACTTATGACTTTTATAATATTTGGGAGATGATGACAGATTGCTAGATATTATACTTAATCTTCAATTATAAGTCAATCAATTGTTGAATTGATAATAAATTAAGTTATTTAATTTATTTAATCTTTTTTTTTTAGGATTATGATTTATATTGGGATCAACTTATTAGGGAACCTAATGAGTTACGCACATAAAAACCATTGGTCAGATATTAAAATGGAATGATTTATCAAGTGTGACTTTATTATAAATAAATTTTAAAAATTAAGGATTAGAATATAATTAATACAAGGGATTACAATTCTAGACCTAAAAAAAATCAAGTAGGGACTTAATTGAATAGATTTACAAAAGTATCCTAAAATGATATTGATGATATTATTTAAGGGGTAAATTGATAATTTGTCATTTATAAGGTTTTTAGATTTTTCCTATAAATAAAATGTTATGTATTTTATTTTTAAAAAAATAAGAAAGTGAGGAAAGCACAGTATAAAAACATCTAAAACATTAAAAAAAAAAATTAAAGCTTGCACTCTAAAATATAACAATCTCTCACTCTTAAAAGGGTTTAGGAGATTTTTCATTGGTAGTTTGTGTGGATTGTCATTAGAGATTGGACACTTAGACGGTTTATAGTTTGTGACAATCCAACCTTGAAACAAATATTCAAAGCTGAAAAGAATAATCTAATCTTCAAATAATCTTTGCATAAACCCTAAACAACTCTAAATCTGTCTAACAGAATCCTTGAAACTCCTAAGAATTTTTAAATTTATCATTTTTGTTGCTTGTATGTGTTTTGAAAAACCCAACATTTTAACCCTCCTCATGGTGTTTAATCCTAAGGGATGCACGCAGTACAAATTTCATAATGCAGAATTCACTTAATTCATCTTATTAGTTCGGCTCGCCTAAAATAAATGTCTTTAAAATTAGAGAATTCAATGAACTATAAATAATCTCTTAACCATAAATAATCTCTTAACAATCCCATCAAATAAGTAGAAGATTCATTAAGTTGTGAAACTTTGCCCTTCCATAATGTTATATGCTTCCAATGCCAATAAAAAAGTAAAACATGCAATGGTATTTAACATTTAGAAAACCACCAAATAAAATGTGTCCCAAACCGAAATATCATAAGTATTGCCTCGTCCTGGACCATCGCAAGGAAAACTATAACAAAATCCTTTTTATATGACATTAACTTAGAACCACGAGCATCTAAAGCCATTATACTAAGATCAATGTTATTGTATGTAAACCTGGAGCAATAGCATGATAGATTGGCTAAACTAAGGGGGCTAAATTAGCATTGAAATTTATATTTATTGATCAATTCAAATTAGCTCCTTCCTGAACACGACATACAACTTTCCGAGTGTGCTTGTTCCCCCTTTCTTCCTTAATATGACAAGTCTTTTTGAAATAACTCCAACCTGTAATTGACAAATTCATAGGTTCAATTTCTATTGGTTGCATACCAATGAGACCTTCCAATAAATCTATTGGAATTAGCTCTATATTAATGGAATCTCATCGTCCATACATAACAAATTGGTGTGGTATATTCATATCATAACATATGAACAATAAGAACTAGCATTCTTATTGAGACTAGAACTCTTTATCTGCGAGATTCAACAACTCTATATATAACACCTCGCTTTTATTTTCTTTCTTTTTTCAAGTCCTGATTCAAAAGTCCACAAGGAGCGATGAATCCCTAATTATATTGTCTTTTTTATTCATAAATTGCCAAGGTGGAGTACGGTAAGGGTAGAAGGAATTTCATATGGAGTGGTGAAATGCGTAGAGATTGAAAAGAACACCAACAGTGAAAGCACTCTAATAGACTAACATTAAGAGACAAAAACTAGGGAAGCGAATGGGATTAGATACCCCAGTAGTCATAACCATTAATGATAGTTATTGAGTGTTGTGCGTATCAACCCGTGTAGTGTTGTAGCTAACACGTTTTGCCTAGGGAGTACGTTCGCAAGAATGAAACTTATAGGAATTGACGAGGGGCGCACAAGTGGTGGAGCATGTGGTTCAATTCGATACAAAGTAAAGAACCTTATTAGGGCTTAACATGCGGTGAATCCTTTTGAAATAGAAGGGTGCCTTCGGGAACGTGGATACTGGTGGTGCATAAACGT
>Ga0325403_1002708_pt1 | contig 15824 bp, 6 predicted proteins | sample PopdelMetagenome_19_FD_205665 | JGI IMG/M metagenome (GOLD analysis project Ga0325403, IMG submission 205665) | Populus deltoides microbial communities from Bellville, Georgia, United States - Xylem-PdKOR-R4 | ecosystem: Host-associated > Plants > Phyllosphere > Stem > Wood/Secondary xylem...
TATATATATATATATATATATCTGTGGTAATGCTTGACCTTCACCATTTTTTTAAGAAATGGTTTGTGCTGTACTTTTTAAAATTTTGATTTTTATGTTGCAGATTAATTATTTTATTGTTTTTGAATTGTTTTGATAAGTTCATATTAAAAATAAATTTAAAACTAAAAAAATATTATTCTGATATGTTTTTAAATAAAATATTTTAAAAAACAACCGCTTTTATAATGTCAAGTATTACCTTAATGTGAAATAAAATGATGTTTCAAGGCAATAATATTTTACCATCAAACTACCAAAAACAACTAGTTTTATCATTTACAAAATAAAACTTGATCCGGTTATGAGTTATATACAATAAATTTTTATTGTTTTGACTAATTGTTTTTTAAAATCCAAATGTTGATCAAGTCGAGGCTTGGTCAACGACTTGACTTGGGTTTTTTTACCAAGTAAGTCAAGTTTTTCTTTTTTTATATTTTATCTTCAACACGAACCGATCCAGATCTCAAATCGACTAAATCCTGAACCAATTTATCTGGTCAATGTAAACCCTCATTCCAAAACGTATTATTGAAAAATAAATTATGAAAATTAAGTACAGAATAGAAATTTTAAGAATGCTAGCGAGGGTGTTACAGTGATGGGTTAGTGGTTTTTGGCAACCAGGTTTGCATGCCTAATGATCCCATGCTTAAGGATGAAGTACTGGAAAAAACTCATGAGTCTAGGTTGACAATGCACAATGAAAATTATTTTTTTTTTCCGGTTTTCTCGGTTTAATAAGTTTTTTGATTTTTTTGCTCACCCTCATATGTGACCCATTAGGTTCTCTAATAAGTTAGTCCAAATATAAATCATCATTTAAATATAATAAGATTAAAAAAATTATTTTATTATCAATTTAATAATTGATTGATTTATATTTGAAGATCAAGTACAATGTCTAGTAATCTGTCATGATCCCCCAAATATTAGAAAAGTCATAAGTGATTTGACTAAACATTCTAGTTACTAGTTTCTCAGTGTAATTATTATGTATTTATCAAGAATATTTTGATTTAGAATATTATCACAAAATGTAGAAAACTCTCTAGAAAACTATTCTCCACCTCTATCACTTCTAAGAATTTTAATTTTCTTTTCCTTTTGATTTTCTACCATTTTCTTGAATTTTTTAAATTTTTCAAAGACTTCATCTTTAGTTATTAACTAGTGAACATAAGTAAAACGAGAATAATTACCAATGAAAGTCATGAAATATCTTCTCCTACCCTTTTTAACATATCATTTATTTCATATATATCAAGATGGACTAACTCAAGTAATTGAGATTTTCTTTCAATTTTAGGAAAAGGCCTTTTTTGTTATCTTTGCTTGAATGCATACTTCATATTTGTCATTATTATCATGCTGATGTGAAATATAACCATACATACACATATATTTCAAATATTTATAATTTAGATGTTATAATCATGCATGCCAAAGAAAAGAAGTAGATTCAACCATATAGGCAGAAAATAACATTGATTTCATTAATACTAAACTTAAAAATGTCATTACAAGTGTCATGATGTGCATGACGTCGAATGGAGAAACTGCCTCTTGAAAGTTAAAGGGGCGTTGGGTTTAATCATAAAGTTATGATTATGGAGTTCAAGAGTCGTCATCTAATATTATGGTTACTAAGAAACCAAACGACCTACAAAAGTTTGGGTATGTGGACTAGTTGTGCAAGGGAAAGATATATCATCCCTATTACACCCTACTTAAAGTAGGTTGCATTGCTTGTTGATAGTTTTTCCAGGACATGTTTCTATCTGTTGATCTTGTCTACTGTTTATGGCAGATCTCCCTTCACGAGGAAGTTTCTACCTTATTGGATTAAGTTCTAACTATTCTAAGGTCCATATTTAACATTGCATTTATTTCTTAGATATAGTTAATTCCTAACATTCCGAATAATAAACTAATTATTATGGAATTTTTGGTATTTCAGCCAAATACTAATGGATGATCATAAATCGATCAAGATATCTATTTCTCATTTAAAATATGATTTTATCTTTTTAGGAAATATACATAAAAAACCTTTAAAATTTGATTGTATGAATGAAAACAAAATATCTTTTTTTTAATAAAGAATTTTTAGGTTTTTTTTGGAAAAATTAAATATTTTAATACCAGGTCTGTATCTTACAGTGTAAGTTTACGACCTAATATTAGACAAAATTGTTAGAAAAACAAGCAACGAACTCATAAATAATTTTAAAAATGGTCTTTGGAATTTTATTTTTATGGTTGGATCCAACCCAAGGCCCAAGTTTGGCCTGGTCGGATTGGGTTAGGTAACTGCAAGCCCAACAATCCTTTCTTCTTTTTTTTTTAATGGGTTGGGCTGAAACGGGCCCGACCTATCCATGTTGCATAGTCACTAGCCCAACCCAGTGACCATGCTAATTATTTTCACTGTTGCAGAATGTGAATTCACGTTATGCGTGTAATGAATGAGAGAAGGTTTGCAAGAGGTGGAAGAAGGAAGAGAAAAGAAGATTAACTGGCATGGAGGGTATATAGCTGCTGTTGCTGGTTCACCGACATGGCTAAGGCATTATTAGAGTTGCTCCCGATACCGTTGTTGAAGATTATTGTCTGAAGCAAGAAGAAGAGTCTTATAGTGGCATAATTGTTTAGGGAAGAGATGAAGAGGATGGGCAGTAAAAGGAGGTACACGGCGATCAATGAAGAAGACTGGTGTAATGGCTGAAACCATGGCGGAGAGAGAGAGAAAAAATGCAACAAGAAAACTGGTTTTTTTTACTCACTTCACACCCGTCTTTCTTGCTCTTCAATGCCTGAAATCCACTCTTTTTTATAGGGGTGGAAGAGGGACATCCTGTCTTTATTGGGGACCATTCTTAGCCCTTGATTCAACTAAGAAAGATCTCAATCGTTGGCTCAAAGTCGTCATTATGAGCTGTTAAATTCGGTTGCTAAAGGCTGTTGGGTTAGTCTTTTTGGGGCGGCGTCACGGCGGTTGTAGAGGAAATCAAAAAGCAAGAATTACACTGGAGTGTAACACAATATTAGGCCATCATAGTGGTATATGGTTTGTCCGGTTTGATGGAGTGATGAAGCATTAAATGCTTTAAAAAAATAGCCACCCGAGCAACCTTTCTGGTATTAAAGGTTGAAGATGATGAACAATAGTCAGACGACAAGTCGTTTACCATCTCTCTTTGTTTTTTTTTGTTCTCATGCTAGTCAAAACGACATCTTTTTATGCTAAAACAAATCGTTTTGGTCAAAACACACCGTTTCATTTAAGTGAAACAATGTCGTTTTGATTTTCTTAAGGTTTTTATTAGGGATTTGACTAAAGTTCAGATTAGTCTTTTGACTTTTGATTTCTTTTAATTGCATTCCTAATTGACCTCGAACTTTTAATTTTATGCAATTTTACCGTTGCCGAACTTCAATACCAACCCTGAGTTTCAACACCTATTTATTTTGATCCTTAGTTTTGGGTTTACACAAATTGACCCTTAATTGATCATTAAACTTTCAATATACTTTAATTTCACCCTTTTTTTCAAACAAATTGAGTCTCAAAAGTTTAATGTCTTTTTAAAAAGATCCCTAGTTATGAATCTCTTCAATTTAACCATTAATTGACCCTAAACTTTGATTTTCTTGTAATTTTATCTCTGATTTCAATCAATTGACTTAATAAAAAATTATATTTAATCCTCTAAAATTTCAATATTCTCGATTAAACTCAATTGGGCTCCCAAAATTCTTTTCATAAAACAATCCCTAATAAAATTAATTTGACCTATTAAAAGTGTAATTAAATCCTTACACCTAATTAAATCTTTTAATTTGACCCAAATTATTTTTTAAACATAATTAAACTTTTAATTTGGCCCATGATTAAATCAAATTAGTCTATTAAACATCTAATTAAGTTCCTAGAATTAATTTTTATGCAGATCCGTCCAATAATCATTTAATTTGACCTTGAATTTGCATTGTCTCTTTAGTCTTGTGTACAGTAGGGTATTATTAGGCTCATAATTTCATCCAAAATTTTAGCTTGATTCTTATATATATCTTAAACTTTCCTCGACTTGCTTTTACCAAGTTGCTAGTCTTCTTGTTATTATTGCTTTTGTTTTTTGTTTTATTTTGAAAGGGAAAAGGTAAATTTAAAGGGAAAACCTAGAAACAGGTTATGACAACAAGAATAATCATTTCCCACAAACATCCCACTCTTTGTTACAATAACCATATTAAACTCTAAAACAATACTGAACCTTTTCGTGCTCAAAAGACTAGCAAATACAAGGTTTTTTCTAATCTCAGGAACATGAAACATATTGACCAAAGACAATTTTTCTTCAAAAGTAAAGTACAATTCAATAGTTTATTTTCCCAAAACTTTGATAGAATTATGGTTGCCTATCAAGACCTTTTCAGGTTTCTTTAATTCTTCATAAGTCTTAAACCATACTTTTTTTTTTTGCAAATATGAATTGTTGCACCATAATCCAACCACCAATTTGAAGTCTTCACAACACTAGTTGCCATATTTAACTCAGTAATCACTCCAATTTGAATGTTCAAAATCATGACAACTAACTCATTGACTCTGTCTTTTTCATTCTTATTCACTTTGAAAAAACTACCTTTTTTGTTGAAATTCTTGAATCTGCACTCTTTTATATAGTGCCATTTATGTCTACAATAGAAACAAACCATAAGCCTCTTATTAGTATCATGTTGCTTCTTATTAGTGTTGTGTTTCTTCTTGAATTTGTTTCTTTTCTTTTATACTTTCAGATTATTTTGAGTCATTGTCAAACCAGTTTCACTAACCAAATTCACTTTAGAATTTATTGCTTGCAATCCATGCATATGAGATTGAACCTCAATTTGCAAGTGTGTTTGAAACTATTCAAAAGTGTTATTATTTGTTGAATGCAACATCTTCTTTTTATATTCATTCTATGATTAACGTAGTTTTGATAAACAACCCCTATTTAAAGTGAATCAGGAACTTTGATATCCAAATCATTAAGTTTTGATATCAACATTTGAATTTCATAGACTTGATCTATGATTGGCTTGATGTTAGTAATCTCATACTAAAAAAATCTTAAAGTAAGAAAACAATTAGAACCAGATTTTTCCTACTTGTAGTGTGTCTCCAAGGCAATCTAAATTTCATTTGGTAACTTTAATTTGGAGAAGTTGTCATAAAGTCGATTAGTCAAAGTATTCAAAACATGCCCTAGACAAAATACTTCATCTTCCTCACGTTTCAGTTTTAATAGCAGCAGATTCATCTTTTTATGATTTAGGTTGTGCACACAGATTTGGGTTAAGAATATAGTATATTTTAAATAAAGTAGGAACATCATCTTGTCCATCCACCTTGTGTATTTTGTACCATTAAAACAATCTAGTTGAATTTTGACATCCTTAGCAACCCTAACGCTTGAATCAAATTTGTCTCCATTAGATAAACACTTTAAAATTGTAAATAAATTTTTAATATGGGGACAAATAAAGAGTTGACTTAGAGGTGTGAAAACACTATCTTTAAGGTGTTTATTTGTTCCACACAGAGACAACACCTTCAAGATTCAACTAAACTCTCTAAACCTTTAAAAGAATGAGAAAATAAGACAAATGGAAGAAAATATGTTTTTTTTTATATATTTGTTCTCTATGTAGTAATATATTTATTAGACTTGAAACATTATGTCTGTTAATATTATGACTGTTAATGAAACAATTATAATTTAAGTTAAATTAAATAGAGTTTATCCCAACAGTCACAAATAAGTTTCAAATGTCATCTTTTAATATTATAAATATCCATATAATAGCATTGCGAAGCCCATTAGGAGAGCTCATCCACCATTACTTTCACATAATTTACTACATAATAGAAACCCACAATTATAAACACTTAGGACATAGTGTTTCTTTCCAATATGGGATAAATATATTTTTCTTCTTTATTTATTTACAAACTACACCGACAAAGAGGTAACCTCAAAACTACATCCAGACAATGAAAAATGAGAGAATTAGAGATGTTTTCCTCTAAAGAAAACTACCTAAAAGATTTGAAGAGTAAATGCAAAGCAAAAACCCTAAAGAAAAAACCCTAGGAAGAGATGTCACGTACTCACAATTCTAAATAAATCAAAACGCTTTCTCTTTAATTTCTATAGAGTGAGTCAGTGACTTTAGTTTTTTGTAACTAAAATCTAGTTAGTGATTTAGCGTGCATCCAAAATGTTATAGGATATTTAGGATTTTTTTATAAATAATTTTATTTTTGAATAGTTAATTATTTTTTGATATTTTATAATATTATAAAAAAATAAATTAGAAAATATTTTTAATGTTTGGTTATGCAATAAAAATGAGCTGTAAAATATTAATTTTTTAAAATTTATCTAATATATATAGAACATTAAATGTACATATTTAACTACTTATAAAAAAAGAATGGGATATAAAAAAAATATAATGAAAGAAAAAAATTATTATATTATATATTTATATATAGTTTATTTTTGAAAATGTAACTATACATATAATATAAATGTTTTAAATATAATATTATAGAAATATAATTATTTTTTGGTGTTTGGAGAATTTTAACTAAATTAAAATATTATATGCACTAATTTACTAAATTAATATATTTTTATATTGAACATTAATATACCATGAATTGCTTTCTTTCTATTCTGCCGAATTGCTGGAAGACTTTGACTAACCTTCTTATTAGTTGTTTCATTTTGTTTTATTAAAAAAAAAACTATAAATTATATAACAATTTATATTCTCAATGACACTCACCAACCAAAATTAATAAAGAAGCTTGAATTATTTATAAAATTGTTATTATATTTTCTTTTTTTTGGCCTTGTACCAGTAGTTTTGTCCTTTTTGGCACTTATTTGGGTCTTGTAAGAGCTTGATTTTTCTGCCTTGAACTTATGATTTGTGATGCTTCAAGTCGCATTGTGCAAAATGTATACATGAACAACTGGGCATGCTTTAAAATACGTTGGAATAGTACAAGATCAGTATCGAGGATGTTAGAGCTTGACATGAACCAAAATTGCACAACAAGCAATATTTATTAGGGGTGATTATTTTCGGTTTGAATTGGTTTTTATTAAAATAAATAATTAAATTAATTTTTTTTAAAAAAACCAAAACTGGTTCAAACAGACTGGTTTTGGTTTGGTTCGGTTTTTTAGGACAAAAACCGGTTTAAACCGGTTTGGCTTGGTTTTTTTTTCAGTTTGGGTTCGGTTCGGTTTTTTTAATTTCAGGCTTATAAAACCGAAATCAAACCGATCAATTTTTTTTTTAAATTTTAATCGGTTTTCTTTCACGGTTCAATTTTTTTTATTATTATTTTTTTAATTTTCTCGGTTTAATCAAATTTTTAGTTTTTTTTCTCATCCTAATCTTCGTATTCTAATTGTGAGTAAGAGATATCTAATTTGGCCTTGACTCAAAATGAAGAAATAATTTCTCCAGCTTCACTTTGTGTATCCAATGTAATAACTTAAGATATATATATATATATATATATATATATTTTTAAAGAAGATGGAACAGTTAATTACATAAGACACATTCGGGCAGCTGGACAAACAAGTGAAAGACCAATTGTCTGAGAGGAGACCCAACAACTTTCATTAACAATAGAAAGTTGTTGAACAGACAGTTGATGAACATTGAAAAAGACATTGATGGTCCTAATCTATATCAACATGCATACTGTGTTATGATAAGGATGGAGATACAATTTTACTCAAAACCTAACATGAATGAGTAAGAAATTTTAGATCCAATCGGGTTCGAGTAAAATTCAAAGATAAAAAGACTAGTTTTTTTGCTGGGTTTGAATATTAGTTTAACCGACCTGAAACTGATATAAAATAAATAAATAACCTTAAAATTTGAAAATATTATATGTATATCAAATTATGTACTAAATAGATATAAATTATAGCATTCAAGTTTGAGTTTGGGTTATGAATACTTGAAACTCATTCAGGTTGGAGGTATCAAAAAAATTTATACCTTATTAGATTCAAGTAAAATTTAAATAATTATTTTAGATTTATATTTAGATATATCAAGTACAAAATCTGATTCATGGGATATATATGGCTCTATCCTAATAGTAAGTTTTACTTGCAAAGTACTAAGATCTTTTTATGGTAAAATGAGGTAACAAAAAATATCTTGTCTTATGAAAACCAATAAGTTGATTTCCTAACTGAAAAAAACCATTCAACATATGATTTTTACAATTAAGTATCAATTTTTTTTTTTAATATGCACTTCAACTTAAACCTTCCAATATTATACTTAAAAGGAGAAGAAAGAAAAATTCATTGGAGACTCGTTCTTACTCTGTCATAAACACCACCCAATCACTAGAAAAGAGCTTACGAGATGGTCCTAACACCACTACAAAAGGTTGCATGACGACATTGAAAGAGATCACACGAGCCATTAGAGTAAAGACTCGAAAAGCAAACTAAACAAAATATCATTAAGTGAGAATCTGATACTTATATTCAATCATTTAATTTAATTTAATTAAAAAATAAGATTTCTTTAAAAAGATAAATTCAACAAAGAACGATAAATAAAAAGACCCGAGATAACTCGAGTAATTTTCAAAATAAATATTAAAGGATAAAATTGAAAAAAACATGAGCTTTAAAAAGAAAGAAAAAAAAGAGCAAAACCAGATAAATATCCCAGACTTGGATTATTCTCCCAAACTCGAAACCTGTTCAATTTTAGACCCATACTCAATCAAAAATCCCAATTTTCAACCAATTTAATGTTGAATGATGAAACTAGAAAGGAAATATCAATAAAAAAAATTTACTAAAGTAAAAAAATAGCAATAAAAAGAATGATGATCAAATATGGTAGGAAAAAAAAAATTAAAGGATGATGAAATCATAAAAAAAAAATCCAATTTAACAATTATCTCAAATAAAATAAATAGTAATCAAAGAATAGGGATTAAATTTAGCATAAAAAAATAAAAGATGATGAAATTAAAAAATTTTAATTTTACAAATTATTTCATATAAAACAAAAAATAATAAAAATAAGAGACCAATTCTAAAACAAAAAAATTAAAGGGCTGCTTTGAAATTTTAGAGGGCTAAGTGTGAAAATTGAGGAGGAGAGAGAAAAAAATCATTAACACCAAATCAAACGTCCATTAACAACATGCATCATTATGGAGGAATCATCAAGACAATTCAAATGTTCCCTTTAAAGTTAGCGTTTGGCTGCCATGGGATGCAACATGCACCGTCCGAAGAGCACGATTAATACCTATGTGTTGATTCGTGCAATGCACATGTCAGCGGCTTATTTTAATAATATTTATGTTTATTAAATTATTAAATAACTCTTAAATAAATATGATTATAACAAAAGAAAAAAGTTGAAAACTCCTTTATAGGCAGGTTAAAAAAAGTTTTAATTTCAAGGATAAAAAGCAAAAATACAAAAAAATCTAGGTAAGCTTTAATTTTTTTTTGTTTTTAAGAATAATTTAGTTATTTTATTGTGATAATAAATTATTAAAAAAATTAATTTATATCTAATTAATTTAATAATAATAAATAGATCTCATAATTTTTTTGTTACCTTATTAATAATAAAGTTAACTAATTTAATTTGGAAACGAAGAATAATTATTAAACTATTCTGATCCAAAATGAAATAATTATAAATTATGAGCCTATTTGTTTTTGTGTTTTAAAAGTGTTTTTAAAAAAAATTAATTTTTTTTATTTTTTTATTTAAAATTAATATTTTTTTTGTGTTTTTAAATTATTTTGATGTGCTGATATAAAAAATAATTTTTTTAAAATAAAAAAAATATTATGTTAATGTATTTTTGAACAAATAATATTTTAAAAAGCAACCACTACTACTTTCTCAAATATCCCATTATTCATAGATAACTTTTAGTTTTTTTATTTTTTTATTTTAATTTTGTAAAAATTAAAAACTCATTTTATATATATATAAAAAAAAAACAGTAAAAGGTGAATTGAAAAAATAAGGAAAGAGTGAAGTAAGAAACCGATTCCCCATGTTTTGCTCTGTTATTCCCAAAGCCGATTCTGCCTTTTCCACAGACACACACTCTCTCTCCCCCAACCAAACCCTAAAAACTTGATTCCTCTCTCTCGAAGAGCAGAGGAGCTGAAATCAAAATCACCACTATCTACTACCATGGCTGCACAGGCATGGCTATGGACAAGTCTAACTGTTGCGTTGACTTTTATTTTGACAGTGGTCAATGGTAACTCAGAAGGAGATGCTTTGTTCACACTAAGAAAGAGCTTATCGGATCCAGATAATGTCCTCCAGAGCTGGGATCCGACTCTTGTTAACCCGTGTACTTGGTTTCACATCACTTGCAACCAGGATAATCGCGTCACTCGCCTGTAAGATCTGTTGTGCTCTTTAAGGATTTGTGTTTTCTTTTTTTTTTCTTTTTAGTTTTAGGGTTTGTATTTGTTTTCTTTTTTGATTCCTAGGGATTTTTTTAGGGCTTTTTGTTTGAAAGTTCTACGTTTTGGTTAAGCTTTTGTGGGATTTTTATAGGTTTTTTTTTTAAAAAAAAATTAAGAAGAAGATATGTATCCAAGTTGTTGAGAGTATGTTTACTTCATAGCTTTATAAATTTGCGTGGAGTCTTCAGTAGTGTTGAAAATTGAAGAAAGTATTCTGTTTTATCGGGTGTGAGGTTATAGTCATGGTTTCCTTTCTTTGCTCTTTGATAATTTGATCTTAATTTATAGGATACTTTTGCATAATATGTAGGTAAGATGACTAGTTCAGGTCTTTGAAGATTGGCTTTGTGAATTTCATCTATGCTTGAGTGACTAGTTGTTAAGATGAGGGGCAAAAAAAAAAAAAAAATGTTAAATAATTATTGATAATGGCATATGTAAGTTTGAGAGAATTGTCGGATCCTTTCTTTGCTCTTTGATAATTTGATCTTAATTTATAGGATACTTTTGCATAATATGTAGGTAAGATGACTAGTTCAGGTCTTTGAAGATTGGCTTTGTGAATTTCATCTATGCTTGAGTGACTAGTTGCTAAGATGAGGGGCAAAAAAAAAAAAATATATGTTAAATAATTATTGATAATGGCATATGTAAGTTTGAGAGAAGTGTTGGATCCTTCACGCCATGTTTTAAAGCACATGTATCTAATATGCAGAGCATGGGATTCTCTTATTGTGTATTGTGAAATAATTTTTTTTTCTTATGCCGTTTTGGTGGAAGGGAGAAATCGCAACATTTGGTGCCACTTCACTCAAATATACGTGCTTAAGCAGTCAGAAATTATGGGATTTTTGTGGCTTCTATGCTTGCATTTTTTTTTGTGCTTGTCATGTTAGGCTATTAATTTTACTTTCTGGTCCTTTTAATTTCCTAGTTGATCAGCTTTCTATTGCTTTATTAAAACAGTCATTTTATCATTCGTGTCTTTAACAGTTATTGACCTATTGATTGTTTCCTTTATAAAAAGAGCAAGAAATATTTTACACTTCAGTAATTGTTTTATTAAAGCACCTCTCTTTTAATGGTTACAATTACAATAAAAATTATCTCATTGTCTATATAAAGCATCACTGTTTTGGGAGAACACCTTATTCTATCCTGTCATATGTTTGTCATGTGTCAAATTCTGATTAGGATGCCATGTTTTCTGATTTACAGCCTTTGACGTATTCTGTTCTTTTGCTTTTTAGTGTTTTTTGGGCAATGATTGCTCCATTATATAGAATTTCCTTAATTAGCATAAAATATGCTGTCTTTTTCCATCATGTTTATTAATTATTTCAACAAGTCTTTAGAATTATTGTGTAACATTCCTTTCATATCTCATGTTGCTACAGGGACTTGGGAAACTCAAATCTATCTGGACATCTAGTACCTGAACTTGGAAAGCTAGAGCATTTGCAATACCTGTATGTTGTCCCACCTTTATCTTCTCCTTAATAGTATTTGCAGGTTATCAGAATGGTTTCTACTTTTGGTTTCTCTTTAATTTGGGATCAGTGGCCTCTGTTGGACAACATGTGCATATTATTGAAGGATGTGGAGTCACTTGCATTTGATGTATGGGTTTTGCCTACTTACGTGAAACCTCTCTCATCATTCCTGGTGTAGGGAACTTTATAAAAACAACATTCAAGGAACTATCCCCAGTGAGCTAGGTAGCTTGAAGAGCCTTATTAGCTTGGACTTGTATAACAACAACATTTCAGGGACCATTCCTCCTTCCCTGGGGAGGTTGAAATCTCTTGTCTTTCTGTGAGTATAAGGAACTCTAACATTATTTATGATTGAAATGCTTCAAGGATTTTCTTTTTCTCTATCTCCCTCCTGGTTTGAAAGTTTGGTACATTTGCTTTCCAAATTCACTAGTTTGTCCTGGATACTCTCTCTCTCTCTACACACACACACACACACACAAACACTGAGTTTCACACATGTATACTTGCTCTGGTTCATAGTTTGTGGAATTGTAAGATACTTTGTCCCTCATTTCTCTCATCATGGTTTTTGTTTGGCAGACGACTTAATGACAACCGATTAACTGGATCAATCCCCAGGGAACTTTCCAATGTTTCAAGCCTCAAAGTTGTGTAAGGACTTCCCTCTTGTTTTGTTTTGAATAAAAGAAAAATTTCTTGGCATGATAAGAAGATTTACTTTGATAATCAGGTTAGGAATTAATCTTGAAAGCACTCTGTCTACTACTGTTTATTCCCTTGAGGAAAAATGTTCCTAGAAAACCCTAGCATTCATCTTCGTGCAACCACACCCATTAGCTAAAAAAAAATGAATTGCTTTTGGTAATTTTCTCTACTTACAAAATCCTCAAAAGAAACCAATATCAGGAATGTCCATGATTCACCATACACTTGAGAGGGAAAAATAACCCTGAGCCACATGTTCTGAGCTGTTGAACAGAGTAAGAAAAGATGTAATGTGAAAGTCATCACTGCGGTGGAACATAACAAAAATGTTAGGTGAAAAAGCCGAGTGGCTTCCTTATATTGAACAAAACCCATCCTATGTTATTTCTTGAAAAATAAATGCTAACTAATTCATAGATTTTTCTAGGAATTTTTTCATGAATATGTTTATTTATGTGCTTCTGGTAGTTAGGTTAAATGGTCAGAAACTTAAAGCAGTTAACTGTCTTTCCTGTATCTCCAGGGATGTCTCAAACAATGATTTATGTGGAACAATTCCTACCAGTGGACCTTTTGAACACATCCCTTTGAACAAGTAGGCTTTCTTACTTTTATTTGCTGTATCGACACTTTTGCATTTGGTCATTATTGCCCTTTTCTAAAGATGTAAATCTTGCTTTTCGTTTCTGGGTTCCTCCACTTCATGATGCTTGATGTGTGTACTGGATATTCACTTGCATTTTCTGTTGTTTCCTTCTTAGGCACCGCCTTTTCTTTTTTCTCTGAAATAATAGAGAGTTTGATTTAGTAGAAAGCCCTGTGTTAAAACCTTGTTGGGCATCTCATTCTCTCTTGTTTGTAATGGTCCCTATGTGGTACTTATGGACCTTAGTGTGATGCTAGGTTCTTTCGGTCCTTATCTTTTCCTCAGGGTTTTAGATCTTATGAAAATAGTGCTTGATATTCAAAATCCAACAACAAAACCAAGCCTTAATCCCAAACTAGTTGTGGTCAGCCATATGGAAGCAAGATAAGCACGATTCTCATATTCTGTTTTCTGCCTATATCTGTATTAGCACATGTCAGTTATAGGATGGAAGGGTGACTTGCATAAATTAACTGCTTTTAGCCTTGGATGTAATATATATGTGAACAAGTGTGCATGCGTTTGAACCCTGTATATTATACATGTCTGAACAAGTGAAGAAGCATGTATAAAGGAAGGAATTACAATAATCTTTCCTGTGGGTAAACGAAGTTATCCTTAATTTTGCTTGTAGCTTTGAGAATAATCCTCGACTGGAAGGTCCCGAGTTGCTTGGACTTGCGAGTTATGACACAAACTGCTCATGAAGAGAGAGACCAATGCTGCAGAATGCCAACTGTCTTGGAATCAAAACTTCACAAAAATTGTAAGCGCATTATCTCACGCTCTCACAGTGTAAAGGGATTGGCAAAATGCAATCCCTCGTATAATTTATCTGTAAATCTTATGTTACTGCTTAATATCTTAGCATTTGTAACTGCATTGTTGTGTGTTTTAAGGTCTTCAAAACAGGAATTTGTACTAATATAGTGGGTAGTAAAGAGTACCTAATTTGTGTTAACTTGTTTTTTATTTTGTTATAAAGGGGGTACTAATATTAGTTGGAGCATACACTTCATTTTTCAGCATGTGTGACTGCTTTATTTCGCCCCTTCTAAGATCCAATCCAAGCATGCAAATACTTAATTTAAGCATATAGCTAAGGCTTCTGGGTTTTTATTTTCTTTTCCTTCCTTTTCTGTTTACACATGCCTCGTATGCAAATTCATACTATTTTACATAGAATTTTCTTCTTAATAGATTTAAAGGGTTCAAATTATTATAGTATTAGCAATTTTGACTTGGTTTTGACCTCTTTTCTTCTTATTCTATTACAGAAAGAATGAGAGAACCCACCATTCTATACTCAATTCACTCAAATCAAGTCATGTGATTATTGACCCTCATATTAATAAAATTGATATGATAGTTTAAAATAATATACAAAAATAGCATTGAAAATCATATCAAATTTAATACATGATTATCATTTAATAATATAATGAGCTATATGCTTAAATTAAGTAATATAATGTAAGATGCGATTCACTTACGTGAATGAAATAATGAGCTCTTAAAAGTTTAATAAATATTAATATTAAAATCTTATTGATTATAAGTAGTTTTTTATTTAATAATAAGACACTTGATAGATGTATAATATAAGAGTCTATTAAGAAAACCGAACTGATCATCGCTATCTTCCCTATAAATATATATTTTATTTTATCAAAAATTCATGTTGAAGAATCGACGGTAGAAAAGAAACATAGTTTTCCCCCATCAAATCACATTCAAGGTTTCAATCGCTCACATGACTTGCTACGGATACAAGATATTGTCTAATAATAATAATAATTAATAACACGCTTTGTTTTAATTAATTCCCATACTCGTTTTCCTTTTCTTTTTCTTTCTGTGAACGATCAATCTTCAGACCCTACTTATCAATGGAAGAGGGCAACATGGGTGTTCCCTGACAATTTTATTTCCATTCTTCTTCTTATTCTTATTTTTATTCTTATTTTCATTTAAATTTTATTAAAAATGCTTTATTTTAAGTAGCGAAAACAACTCATTTTTTATTTGAACTTAATTTTAAAATGTTATTTTTTATTATATACTTTTGCAGTATATATATTTTGTTTGGTTATTTACTTGTTTTATAGCTTTTTTCTATACAAATTTGCTATATAAATGTATGATATGTATATGTTAGGGCTTATATGAGATTTTATAAAATTGTTTTTGTTTGTAGATTGATGAAATTTAATTTGAATTTGCGACTTAGATTTTTTGTAATGAAATAAATAAATAATAACTTATATAACGAGTCCATTTTATATTTTATCAATTTGATTGTTGAGTTGAAATTTTCGATAAATGTATAGAAATTTAAATTTATATAAATAATTAATAATAAATTAG
>Ga0325403_1002711_pt1 | contig 15820 bp, 12 predicted proteins | sample PopdelMetagenome_19_FD_205665 | JGI IMG/M metagenome (GOLD analysis project Ga0325403, IMG submission 205665) | Populus deltoides microbial communities from Bellville, Georgia, United States - Xylem-PdKOR-R4 | ecosystem: Host-associated > Plants > Phyllosphere > Stem > Wood/Secondary xylem...
TGTAGTGAAGAGATACGAATGATAAGTATAGAAGAAACCACAAAGCTTGATTAATTCTCCGATAAGTCAGAGTAGTTCAATGAATAACTAAATTAAGATAATCCTCTCATAAACACTCAATAGATTATTATGAAATCAAAATTTGTTCCAAAAAACTTTAATAAAAGCTAAATAACCTTATTTATATGTACTAGGTAAGAATATCATAAACAAAGCTGGAAATATAATATAAAAAGTTTTAAATAAAATAGAAAAAAGAATCTTAAATCAATTAAGAAACTAATACAAATCTTGCATATCTTTTTAACCTTATTGAAAGGCCTTCTTAATGTTTAATTCACATGAAATTTCAACCATATATAAAACATGACCTCCAAAAACTTTTGGTATAATTTCAGCCTGATCCAAAGATCAGATAAAAAATTATGTTTGTTAGCATAAAACTATTTAATTGAAAAAATAAGTCTAAAACCGCCTTTTAAGCTAAAATTAATTAGCCTATGAAGTACATAGATCAAGACCCTCTTGTATATATATTAAATTGATTAAGGTCTAATAATCACTTGTTGAAAATGTAGCATCCTTGAAATTCACCTTGATCTAAAAACTCTGAATAAACTCATTAAATGCATCTTTGAGCTTCTTTGCCTTTGATCTTGCAATTATCCTATCTAGAACTTCTAATGGATGGATCATTTGACGCAGTTTAGATCACATCACCTACTAACACAATCCAAGAAAAGGTTGAACAAAGAAATTCAGATTCTAACATAATTGTGCGTACTATCTAGTTTTAAGTTATCAAGCATAACTATCAATCTAATCGCTGGATTGAGTTTAAATTTTACCAGGCATCTCCAGATATATTGTTTTACATTGGGTTTAGATTAATTAGAGTTCACAAAGATCTTATGATATAGGCCAGCAAGTGCAATACAAATTTTGTTATTTATTGTCTTTTGACTTGCATACTTTCTATTTGGAGAAGATTCTTTTTTTTATATAATACATGGATATTCAACAACTTTTTTTTTTTTGAGTTTTCTAGTTTTATAAAAATCTTTAATGGACAACAACATAGTTTCCAAGTATGGTAACGATTCCTTAATGTTCACAAATCATTTTCTTATAAGTATTTCTTATTTATCCTAGTTACACAAGGAAATAAGGACTGATGTATTCAATGGCAAATTATTTTTCTTTGAATTAGTACTTTTTAATATTTTGAATTATTTTAAGGTTTTATTTTTTTATTTGGATATTTACATTAATTTCAGGGCTTTTATTTTAGTTTGGGTTTATTTTGGCCTAAAATCAATGTTTTAGGATTGTTTTAAGCATTAGGATTGTGTTAGCCAATTATTAGCATGGACCTATTATTTGCAACCCAAAAAAGGTCCATTAAGGTTATTTAAGAGGACTATAAATTATTTTCTTTGCTGCAAAATTCAGTAGCCATGATGTTTTGAATAAACTTGTGTTTTGCATGATACATCACTTTTCTCTTTCACGGGACAAAGAATAAATTTGATTAATCAAGGTATAACTGACTTTGCGGTGTCTTTACATACTTTTGTTTCTTGATTTTTTAATATAATCAGTGGGTCCAAGGTCAATTTCTAATACCTTTGATTCTCAAGTACATAATTATATCTAGGTCAAGGTTTATCTACCATAAACCTTAATTTTAGCTTTCCAGGTTTATCATCTACTTCGTTGTCGGTTTTTGGATCTTTATATTCATTGGGCTTATATTAGTTGATATCAAAGTTAGGCTCCAAAAATTTAGTTTATACCTTTTTGAAAATTTTGTTTTGTTATATTCCGCGTTTAAATTTCTCTTTGATTTTAATCTTCTACTCTTTCTCTTGCTTGCAACATCTATTATTATGAAAAACAATTTCTCATTATTTTAGTTATTATCCCTATATATTAGTAACACTAAATAAAAAAAATATGTTAGAAAGCTAAAGATATAGTTCTGTCATGAAAACCTAATACAAAAGAGAGTGAATCAAACCATGCTAGAGTCGCTTTAAAATTCATATTATATGTTTTTTTTAGTATAATAACATCAAATATTAAATTTAGGGTCATTTGAACTTTGTATAATTTTTATGGTATTAGATTACAAAAATAAGTCTAATAACAGAGGTTGAAGAGTGTTTGATTTCTTAATTCGATAACTTTTTCCCTTTCTTTGCTGCCTAAATAGGCTAACAAGCATTACAACTGACAAGGCAAGAAAATAGCAATAAAACAGGAAATCCTAACAGAGTGGCTGCTGAAGATATGGAGCACCATACTAACAGCCTTTATTTATTTAACCGATTCTAGTGCAATAAACACATTACACAACAAATACTGCAACAATCCTTCTGACTTGGTCCAACCCCACGTGTACCTCAAAACCACCAGGTCTGATTCATATCATTCCCCCACCCTTGAAGCGTCCTTGTCCTCAAGGCAAAAATCTGGATAAGTCCTGGAGAGTCGCCATAAGTTCTCCCATGTCGTATCTCACGAGAAGCGCCCTTCCATTGAACCAATACTTCAGTTTTCGGTCGATACTTGCCCTTCTGAACCACCCTTCGATCCAAAACGACTTCAGGTTTTGGTAAAATTTGGACATCAGCAGAAACAGGAGGTAATGACACTATAGGTAAGTCGAGCGGACCAAAATGTTTCCTTAGTAATTGACATGGAACACGTTGTGAATTTGTGCCCCAACTAACAAGTCCAGCTTATATGCAACAGTCCCTACCCTTGCAAGAATTTTAAAGGGACCAAAGAATCGAGGAGACAACTTCAACGAACTCTGGAACGCTAGAGATTTTTGATGGTACGGTTGTAGACATAAATAAACATAGTCTCCTACCTCAAAGAAAACCTCTCGTCGGTGACGATCAGCCTGACACTTCATCCGAACCTGGGCAGCAACCAAATTTTTTCGAAGATCACGAAGAATTTCATCCCTTGAGCACAACATATCGTCAACGACATGGACTTTGGAGTACCTGGAATATATGAAATCATAGAAGGCGGGGGAACACCATAGACAGCTTCGAAAGGAGTTATTTTGGTTGACGAATGGACTGAAGTATTGTAGCCAAACTCATCCCACGACAACCATTCCAACCATTTTTTTGGATTATCATATGTGTAGCAGCGAAGGTACTGCTCGAGGATATGATTTATTACCTCGGTTTGTCCATCCAACTGTGGATGATAGTTGGAGCTGTAACAAAGAGCAGTGCTGTGCAACTGAAAAAGGGACCGCCAGAAATTACTGAGAAAAATACGATCGCGATCACTAACAATCGAGAGAGGCATTCCATGTAACCGTATAATGTTAGAAATGAAAGCCTTGGCTACAGATAACGCCGTGTAAGGGTGTTTGAGAGGCACAAAATGAGCAAATTTGGACAATCGATCTACTACCACCATAATCGTATCGTGGCTTTGGGAGGACGACAACCCGTCAATGAAATCCATGGATATGTCAATCCAAATACGATCCGGAATAGCCAGGGGATACAACAACCCTGCTGGTCTAAAAGTGTCATACTTGCAAAGTTGACAAACTATGCAATTTCGGATGAATTCCTTCACAGCGATGCGTAACCCCGGCCATATAAAACTTGAGCTGACCCGGTTGATGGTTTTAAGATAGCCAAAATGTCTTCCTGTTGGCAACGAGTGTGCATCTGCTAATACTTCAAGTAGTAAGAAGGAGTTTGGGCTCAAGTGGACTTTACTGTTTTCCATCCAAACTCCATCTCTACAAAAACAATTGGATGAAGCATTCTTGCTCAAGGTGGCATAATAGGGATTGTCAATTACCTCTTGTTGCAGGGAGGACCACCAGTCTGCAGAGGGTAGCGTGATGGCCTAAACTGAAGCAAGGTGACTCGAGATAGAGCATCCGGACCTTGATTATCTCTGCCATGTTTGTACAGTATGGCGTAGTTATAGCCCTGCAGAGGGTAGTGTGATGGCCTGAAACTGAAGCAAGGTGACTCGAGATAGAGCATCCGGACCTTGATTATCTCTGCCACGTTTGTACAGTATGGTGTAGTCAAAGCCCATAAGTTTGGGCAGCCATCTAGCTTAGGAAGGAGTCGAAATGCGCTGCTCGAGTAAGTATTTCAAACTTTGGTGGTCGGTCTTGATTACAAATGGCTTGCCCAACAAATACGGTCGCCACTTGCGCACAGCTTTCACCACCGCCAACATTTCCTTATCGTAAGTTGACAGTGCCTTTGTCGACCCTTTCAAGGCTTCGCTAAAGAACGCAATGGGTTGGTCATTTTGTGACAGTATAGCTCCCAGACCTGTTCCGCTTGCATCGCATTCGACAACGAAAGGCTGTTCAAAATCCGGAAGACGTAAAACCGGAGGAGTAACAAGGGCTGTCTTTAATTTCAAAAAGGCTTCCTGAGATTCAGTTCTCCACCAAAAATCATCCTTGGTTAAGAGGTGCATCAATCGAACCAAAATCACGGACGAATTTCCGGTAGTAACCCTCCAAACCAAGGAATCCGTGAACCCCCTTTGCTGAGGTCGGCACAGGCCATTGTTGGACTGAATTGATCTTATTTGGATCCACAACAACACCCTGCCATGAAATTCGATGGCCTAAGTAGTCGACCATCAAAACCCCAAATTGGCACTTGGATGCTTTGACAAACAACTGATGAGTGGACAGAAGTTGGAGGACTACTTTTAGATGCCGCAAATACTTGTCCCAAGACCTGATGTATACAAGAATATCATAAAAAAAAAACCAAGACAACCCTTCGTAAATGAGGTCAAAAAATGTCGTTCATTAAGTTTTGGAAGGTAGCGGGAGCATTAGTTAAACCAAAGGGCATCACAAGGAACTCGTAATGGCCGTCATGAGTGCGGAAGGCAGTTTTTGAGATGTCATTGTCACAGACTCTTATATGATGATAGCCAGACCTCAAATCCAACTTCGAAAAATATTTTGCACCTTGCAATTCATCCAATAACTCGTCAATAACTGGGATCGAAAACTTGTCTTTAATCGTGATGTCGTTAAGAGCACAATAATCAATGCAAAATTGCCATGAGCCATCAGATTTTTTTATCAACAGAACTGGTGATGAAAATGGGCTTCGGCTAGGACGAATGATGTCGGATTCAAGGAACTCACTCACCAATTTTTCTATCTTGTTTTTTTGATAATGGGGGTACCTATAGGGTCTTGTACTGACCCGTGGCTGATTTGGAAGCAGGGAAATATGGTGATCATGGCTTCGTACCGGCGGCAACCCGAATGGCTCCTTGAACAAGTGATCAAACTCTGTTAATAACCTTTGCAGGTCAGCTGGAATGTGTGTGGTTGGTTCTAGCTGGGCTGTTGTTGACATCATATGAAGGAAAAATTTGGGGCCTGAGTGGTGCAGCAGTTCCTTCACAATCATGGGGGTTATCTCGTATCGTTGTAAGCCCCGAATTGTGTGTGATTTCCCTACCTAACAGAAGGACATGCTTAGTTGTTTGTAATCTGTCTCAATCGAACCCAATGTTTTTAGCCATTGCACTCCCAAAACGGCTTGACACGCAACAACGGGCAAAACATAAAAATCTGCTCGAATCGACAACCCTTGTATATTCAGTAGAAGCCCCATACACTGCCTTGTACACTTGATAATTTCTTTGTTTCCAACAGTTACCCGAAACACCTTGTCACGGATTACTGATAACCCAAGTTTGGTTACAACCGCTTGATCAATGAAGTTATGGGTACTGCCCCCATCGATTAGGACCGTTAAATCTTTGTTTCCTACTTTCCAATCACTCGAAAGGTTTGTGGATGAGTCATTTCGGCCAAAGCATGGAAGGAAATTTCTGGAATGGCCTCGTCTACAGTGTTCTCAATTTCCATGTCTATATCGGCTGGTCCATCTTCAAAGGGTATGTCTTCCAGCATGAATAATTGTGGCCTGGTGCACCGTGTCCAGGAGTGAATTTGTCATCACAATTGAAACACAAACCCTTCTCTCGTCTTTCCCTGGCTTCCTGACTAGTGATGCATCGAATAAGGCCTTGAAACTTGGTTTCGGCCGTTTGGGTTGCAGGTTGCATCGGCGGTGGCCTAAGAAGACCCACTGTTGTCGTTGGTTGTGACCTATGATTACAGTTTGGCATTGCTGAACAAAAATTGGAGCTTGGCTTCTGCTGCAGCAGATTGCTTTCCTCAATGAGATGGGCTACACTGATGGTTTCTGAGAGAGTCTTTGGTTGTTTGACCCGTACATCTATCCGTATATCATCTTTTAAACCTGCAATAAAATAACCAATTAAAAAATTCTCAGGTAGGCCGTCTACCTTATGTGAGAGTCACTCGAAGACTTCTTGGTAGGCTATAACACTGGTAGTTTGTTTGAGTCTAGACAAGGCTTCTAACGGATCATCGTAGTCCGTAGGTCCAAAGCGTTTTAGGTTAACTTTGATGAATTCCGCCCAATTCATTGGACCTCGATCCTTTGTGAACCAGCGATACCATTGTAAGGCAAGCTTTTCGAGATGGAATGACGCCAGCTGCACTTGTTGTGTGGGTTCGATCCCTTTAAACTCAAAGTATTGTTCCGCTTTAAAAATCCACCCGGTAGGATTTTCATCACCATGATATATCAGAAAATTCAATTTTAGTAGAGTATGATGTTGAATTCTATCAGTTGGCTGATTCTGGACTCTGTCAAAAACATTCTAATACCTTTTGAAACCTGGGCGTGTGAGGGTTGTAGGACTGCTGCCCGACACCTCTCCTCTATCAAAGGGATTGCCTTCCCTATCCAGTGGAGGATCTTGGCGGCTAAGTCGAAAGGCTTGTAGTTCGGCCATAACGCCCTGTAATGTCGATGTAACCTGGGAAAATTTTTGTTTTATCTCATTCAAGTTGTGTTTCATCTCATTGACGTCTTGTTTCATCTCATCAAAGCTAGACTCATGACAGGTTAAGATGCCGGTGACTTCCGTTTGGAATTCTGCATTTGATTTCGAACGTGTATCCATGAACCGAACTAGGCTCTGATACCACTGATACAATTAATTTTGGATAGAAAAGAAGAAGAAGAATAACAGAGGTTGAAGAGTGTTTGATTGCTTAATTCGATAACTTTATTCCCTTTCTTTGCTGCCTAAATAGGCCAGCAAGCATTACAACTGACAAGGCAAGAAAATAGCAATAAAATAGGAAATCCTAACAGAGCGGCTGCTGAAGATATGGAGCACCATACTAACAGCCTTTATTTATTTGACTGATTCTAGTGCAATAAACACATTACACAACAAATACTGCAATAATCCTTTTGACTTGGTCCAACCCCACGTGTACCTCAAAGCCACCAGGTCTGATTCATATCAGTGCTTAAAAGGTTTTAGTTACATTTTCTATTGGAAAGTATTATGATGAGGTGTTATGTGAAGTTGTGCCTATGCATGGTAGTTATTTGTTGTTGGGTAGGCCTTGGTAATATGATTAGAAAGTTATGCATGTCGGGTTCAATAATAGATTTTCTTTGTGAAAGATAGGAAGTCTATAGTTATTATTTCTTTAACACTTAAATAGGTTTATGAGGACTAATTAAAGCTTACAAAGAAAAATATGGTTGAAAAGGAGAGCTTATATGTTAAGAAAAGGTTTATTCAAAATATTTTCTTTGCTAACAAGACTATGCAGGGTTTTGATGGTGAATATCCTTCATTTCGGGTTGATGGTGATTTGTTGCCTTTAAAGCGTGTTCTTCATGTTACATATTCAAGGGACTTATCATCTTAAAGAGAGGGAATGATACAATCCAAGAAAAGATTGAATAAGAAAATTCAGATTTTAGCGTAATTATGTCTATTGTCCAATTTTACATTATCAAGCATAACTATCAATTTGACTGTTGGATCAGATTGAAAGTTTACTAGGAGTTTTAATTCTCAAACCAATCACCTATTCCCTCTTATAATTTAACAACTGCAAGTACTATCAAATAAGTTTGATAGTTTTACTGGTGAGTGGAAACTAAAAATTGATGTTGTTGACAAATTGCTAATATATATGCAACAAGATATTATATAGGTTAATGATAGATTTGTTCAATTTGGCTTGGATGTTGAATAAGTACATTAGTATGTTGTTGGTGAAGATGAGGACTAGGATTGGTGTTAAAACAAAGGGGAGAGAATGATGGATGCAAGAGAGAAAAAGCAAACACAACTAGTCGTGAAAAAATCTTTTTTTGCTTTTATGGAATTTTACTGATTTTGAATCAATTAAGAATATTGAATATTCTGGTTTGTAATAACTAGGATATTTTTTTGTAGCATAGAAACCTTTATGCTGAATACTTGATGCATACAGTTGCATAACAATATCTGATGCGTAATAGCTTTTGAACATATTATAAACTGTTAGGATGCAACATGTTGCATAAAGTATTCTTTGAATATGTTATGAATTGTTTGTATAAAGCATGTTAAGAACTGTTAGTATGTTGTTGCATAAATATTATTAACTATTCTCATGCTATATAAACACTGTTTTGATTGTGCTTGCAGGTATACTTTAATGAAGTATCTTTTTATGATTGAACCATATGAACTTTTTGTATGCTAATTCATCATTATTATGTTTTGTCACAAAGCAACTAAAAAGAAAGATTATAAATGTCAAAATGATTGGCTATGATTGATGAATGATTATTTTCATTAATGAAGATGAATTTGTTTAGATAGTTAGTTTATCCAAATTAGATAAAGAGTTAATCAAGTTTATCTTATAGGATATAACACGATTATTTTTGTAATTACCTAGTTTGTTTGGATAAATTATATAAAAAGTTCAAATAAATTATAAATACAAGTTATTCGAAGATAACAATCAGAGAAGTGTTTTTGTGAAACACGTTAGCAGTCTGTTAAGAACTTAACAGACTAGGAAGCTTGTAAATAATGTTTACCAAAGGTTTTTATCCTTATCACATGGATTTGTATATAAAGAAGGACAATCATAAGCATTTTGTAGAGTAGCTATTGCAGCGGAGCAAGAGTGCCCAACTAGCTAAGGAGTTACACGGAATTTTGCAATGTATACTTTTGACACATGAGTGAAGTGTGTAGAAAATTATTTAAAAGAATTGTTCGTTGAAGAGTTAGAAAGCCTGCAGATTCTTAGGGAGAGTTTCTGTGTTAACTGTTAGCAACTGAATGTTCCAGTTAAGATGACAACAATTTAAAGATTGTTAGGTTTTGAAAATTGTTTATACCGGGTTTGGCTATCTAGAAGATTTTTTTATCTTTTAAAAAGTTATTTAAAAGTTTTTTCTTTTATAATCAAATAACTTATTCATTCAAGTTTTTTCCATTTATTTAGTTAATTATTAGAACAAATTGCTTTTTAATATATATAAAAAAAAACAGAAACAGACTGTCAGATGCATTCTTGAGCATTTAGTGAAGAGCTTGGGGGGTCTTTACATAGATTTTTCTATATTAAATGTCATTGTAGCTTAGAAACTGTAAATAAAGTGTAACCTTGTGATTTCCAGATTCAGTTATGCAGCCATTAGCACATGGGATGGATTACATGACCTTATTGTAAATACTCTTTTTTCTCTCTCTCTCTCTTTCTAGTTCTCGAGCAATGCATTCCCAGCTTTTCCGGGTTCCATTCTTGCTGCATTAGTTACATTTTTGTTTTAGATTGTGGAATCCTTATGCAAAATATGCTCGGAGGAAAAGGGTTAACAGTGCTCCTTTCGAAAGGTGTCAGACAAGTCACAGTTCACATATTGAATCCCATTTTTACCTTCACTTCCATGTATGGAATTTACTTGATTTTAGAGAAACATATGAATGGCCGAACCTCATGAAACTGATGTATCCTTTCAAAGTGTTTTAAATAATCATGAAAAATGACCTGGCTTCTTGGAAGAGTTTCAACTGCCGATGAGAGATACATTAGCGGAGGAACTAGCATCAATGTCACTGGCTTTAATGGATCTGAGATGGTTCACCAGAAGGTGTCAATCAGTCACCAAAGCTAGCAGAAAGTAGGAGGAAGTTAAAAAGAAATAAATTCCTGCCTCGGATCAGTTCATTTACCATCATTTGCAGCAGAAAGAAGTAACTCCAACTGGCTTGGATAGAGGGCCATATTCAAAATACATTCTTCACAGTAATGTAAAATTGCATTTTTCGGTGGGGTTGATAACTTCTTTCAACCTAACTCTTCATCAATCTTTATCCACTTCCATGGTCTAATTACACAATAAACAACCAATACCAGCTAGCACATACAATTTCGTCATCAGTCATAACATATGCACACACCTACCTGTGTTACTACTTGGAAGGCTCTATCAATTATTTGCAACTGATTCCAACTACATGGACAGTGAAAAGCAGTGAAAGCAATATCTTAAAGCTGCAGAGATTGTGAGGTTTTGGTTTCCCAATTCACACGGAACTAATTTATTGTGTAGAAATCTTTGCTATCCTGGGAGCCCGTGCCTGTAGCTAACTGTTTTTATGCTGGCATTTTACTGGATTATGTGATAGGCTGAAGCCCATGAATGCTAGCCTCTCATTGTACAGAAGATTGAGAATTTCTTTGAAGTGTTTCAACTGCATTAATGAGGCATCAATCATTTAATTGAACCAAAGGAGCTAGTAATAATGTGGCCTTCTTGATGTCTTTGAGATGGCCGAGCAGAACATTCTTCGCCATATTCATAATTTCTTTCCGCCTAACTCCCCATACATCCACACAATGGTCACCGAACCTTAATTATAGTGTTCAAAGAAGCTGCTACCAAACTGTACTGAGTGTCTTCTGGTCCAAATTATAGTATTTGGAAAGAGAGATGAGATTATGAGAAAGAGACTAGACAAGAGAAACAGCCTCAACTCAACAGAACCTAACGATTAATTTGATAAGCTGAAGCAGGGTTTTGATTAACAACATATTAAGGACACAAATATAATGGAAATATATAGTTGCAAGCAATTCTACGGGCAACAAATTGCTTGCTTTCTAAGAATAAATATATAGAGCTACATTACGTTTTGCACTCTTCTTACTAATATCGCTCATCTCATGCTCCTGGTTGATCAGCCCTTAAACACCAGCTCCTTTTCCTAGTCTGTCTCTCAAAATTTTCAGTCCCATGTACCTGCATTCACAAGCAACCATTCATTTTTTTGTAAAAATTAACATCTTTGTAACCTTGTGTTCTTGAGAAGGAAAGAGCACTACTTAGAACCACTTTCTCAATTCAAGGTTTTTAATATATTACCTGCCCATCATCATGACTGTGGCTTGAGGATTAGTCCCAGGAGATTCATCAAATACCGAGCCATCCACAATGCGAAGCCTGTTCACACCAAGAACTTTGTAATCACGGTTCACCACCTTGCCAACATGACACCCACCATGATAATGCCAAATTGTGATTACGGTGTCTTTGCAGAACTGCTCTAGGGACTTGGTGTCATTGGTATGCTTAGGTACTAGGTTAACATTAGCACTGACACTCATGTTAAGAATCTTGTCTGTGGTCTGCTTGTCACATTGAGTGAAATTTCTAAAGTGTTCTGATTGCACCATCTTTGTAGCCATGCGAATACCATCAACACAGCGCTGTAGATCACGTGGATGTTTAAAATAGTTGAAGGTAACAGAAGGGTTGTCTTCAACATTTGTGCTGATCAATCTGAGCTGGCCGGTGGAAATGGGGTTGGCAATCTTTTCAAGAATGAAGCCTCCTTTGAATGCCTCATGTGGTATGTCCTTCTTTCTTCTAATGTAAGCTTGGATGGCCTCTGGTGTTCTTTGCTTTGGAGGTAAGGTTGATAACTGCCCTATCTGGTTATAGAAAAAAATTAGTTTTATGTTTTAAATCCACTTTTACCTAAACAAAATAATTGCTTAAAGGAGTTACATCACAACATATATATATATATATATATATATATATATATTTTGGTGACTAATGGTGCTCTCCTCTGCATAGCAGGAGGAAGGACATAAGGAAGGAAGGACTCAGGTTCTAGTCATGCCCTATTTGTCTTGAGTACCATAAAGGATATGTTAATGGTGCAATGTTAGTTGAAATGTTTCTTACCTCTGCAGACATTATTCCATGGTGACACTGAATGCTATCCTTGGATTGCCCAAATCCACTGCTAGCTTCAATGTACACACCCATCTTGGTAATCCCTACAGTTTGTATCAGGGACTGCTGTACTGGTCTTTTAAAGGGAACAAAAATTGTGTTCATGGGATTATCAGCCATGCCTTTCCCGACAAACTTGTTGTGGAGTACTACTGAAATTTTCTTCTCCTCGAGTTCATCTTTTGGCCCAATACCACTGAGCAATAGCATCTGAGGGGTGCCAATGGCTCCACATGACAATATTATTTCACTCCTCTGGCTGTTTGATAGAAATGCTTGATGCTGGTTTCCATTTTCATCTTTGAACAGGACTCCTACTGCTTTTGGTCGCTTTCCTGTGTTAAACATTTTGAGCTCACAAGTCATAAGGATCAGTAGTTGAGATATTTACATATAACATTGCAACTAATTAAGCTTGTTATACATACCTGAAATATCAAATAGAACCTTTTGGACGGTGGCATGCACCAACACAGTAAGCTTCCGAGGGTCTGCAGAAGCAAGTAGTTCAGCAGCCGTTTGCCGGCGACCGAATTGGTCAAAAATGGTACCACCAAACTTGGTTCCATAAATGTGATCATATGTGAATCCATTGAAAGGAGCCACTCCAAGATCCAAAAGACTGTCCCTTACAACAACCTGCCATGGTGCAACTTTAGGCCTGTGAACGATTTGCTTCTCAACCCATGGGTATGACTTATTCACCAACTTTGCATCCCAGCCTACTTTGTGTATAAACCTGCAAAAAAACAATTTCTTCAACTTCTCCAAAGGTTTCATTACAAATTCAGAACGCATAACTTCAGCAGTTTCCACTCTCAATATAACAAGTCGTACGTGGATTAATTTCAAGTTACGTGAATATTACAAATGATTCATATTACAATTTCTCAAAACCAAAATGAAATGTTGGGGGTCGCCACATTTCTCTATATATGCTTTATGCAATGATGGATTAATTTATAAGCTCGAGACAACAATTTCTTCATGCAATGTCTGCATACCAAAAACAATGATATATGAATGCTTAATTATATAAGCTCCAATTTCCTTAACCTCTTTCATTTGAAGTAATAAGTGAGATTAGTTAAAAGTTAACAACGTTAACACACTATTAAATATTAATTAAAAATACATCAAAATAATTTTTTTTACACTTATAATTCTTTAGAAAATCATTTGTTTTTAAAGAAAAGCGAAATCTGTGCCTAAATTGGTGGCATAACGAGAGGCAGAAAGAGTTGTGGTGGACTAATTTTATTAAAAATGAGCTGTAACAGTCTTGTCTTGGTCTGTACATTAAAAGGGGGCCATTTGTAGTAATGGGTCAAAATAAATGTCAAGTTCGATTCCCGTGTCAATCCCCTTGAGAATGACCGCGCGCAACGAAGATTGAAATAAGACCACACACAGCATTTAATTAAAGAAACCAATTCCATTATGGCTGGGTAAGGAACCATAAATGCTCTGTATAATTTACGTACAATGTCATGAATATTACTACTTCTTCTCTAAACCCCTGTGACTTTCTTGAGTATATGACGCCATAGCAAGTCCTCCGGTTGGATCTAAGTAATGACAATCGCACGGAACACTTGTTCTGTCATGTTACTTATGACTGATACCACGCTTGACTTTGGTGGCATCAACCTCTAATCCAGGCAGAAAAACATCTTCACATCACCCTTAGCATAGTGTTTCTCGTTACAGAAAATTCAGGAAGGATATTTAAAAAATTTAGTGTGATATTAAAAAACTTAAGAGTAAATTAATTTATCTATGAAATCAACGACAAAAACAATTGAAAGTAATATTATTTTTAAATAAAAACAGCTTTTTGCAAGTTAATGTTACTAAAAATGACGACCCACATTTATGCTTCCTCGAGATTTGACAACTTTTTCTCCAAATTCTTTTTTGTTTTACTATATGTTTTTCCAACTCATCTCTCCCTGCCTCAAAACCACAGCTGAATAACTTTCATGTGGCATAAACAACTTCATGTGGGATCTAGGGAAGTTCATTGAGTGAATGGATATTAAATTAAAAAGAAAATGTTAAAAAACAGTGACGATGTGGTAGTTGACTAGATAGTTGTTATCACATGTGAGGGAAAAAAGAGAGATTAACCATACCTTTTGCTTGCCCTAGTGTAGAACCCAGCATTGATGCAAGTACCACCACCCAAAACTCTAGCCCTAGCATTGAGGACTCCATCAGTAGAAATAAAGTATTGGGAAGCAGAAGTTGATGAAGTATCAGCGAGGGTTATGTGGAAGTTCTTTGAGAAGGAGACATTTGCATTGGCAAAAGGCACTCCACCTCTTTCAAGTAATAAGACACTAAACCTCTGAGAGAGTGTGGCAGCTAAAGGACACCCAGCTGTGCCACCTCCAACAACTATATAGTCATATGCATGGTCTCCCCCGCCACTTGATGAGAAGGATGATGATGATGATGGGAATGAGCTTGCTTTCCTGATGAAAGGATACCTAAATTCAGAGTAATGGTGCCCAGCTGCAATGCAACAAAATTTTCATGTCAATCAAAGAAATCCCCCACCCAATTTTCGAGTAGTTATTTCCTTTAAACATCAAATAATTAACACATTGGTACTGATGATCATATATATGATATATACGACACTTCCCACAGATATTAGATAGTTACATTTATGACAAAATAAATGCACTCACTAATCACAAACAACTACCCTCGTCAGGCCGTCTAAGCTGTAAAAAATAGAAAAATATTTCAGCCACCATTCTCGAGGCTACTTCCCTTAATTTCTGCTCTTGAAGAAGAAAAAGAAGTGGTAGAAGATGATGAAATTTATGGAATGAATCACAGTCGTTTCTCACGTTCTTTGAAACAAAGATACAAAACTACATAAGAATCATATGATCCTTATATTGACATTACATTATACTAAATCTTTATTCTGACTACTTGTGAATGAAAAATACAATAGTGGATGAATCAAACATCGATCCATGCCAATGTACGCTAAGTTTAAAGAACATAAACACTGAAACCTTCCTCTAAGCTGTCAAGATGGTGTAGAAACCCTGAAATGGTGCTCATTTTCATATGTATATTAACTATAGAAGATTTCTTGACCACATTAAAGAATGAAAGTAGAAACAGAAAGAAATAAAAGAGGTAGAGAGACAGTAAACAGTGATCAGGGAGGTAGGTATTATAAGCTATAAGCTAGGAAGAACCTTGAGATGAAGAGAGAGTATAAAGCCATAGAAAGAAGAAGAGAAAGAGCTGGTTGGCAACAGAAGAAGCCATTGAAGGCAGACAAAAGCCACAGACTTTAGACTCAGCAGCAGAACTAGAAGATCTTGTTTCAAACTCTATGTGGCTGCCTCTGGTTGGCCTTGTTTTGTGTGATCACCCCCTTTATATATACTTTAGATTATAGACATGGAAAATACATCACGCCTCATTTAATAAAAAATCTAAAAAATAAATAAGATATATATAGTAATTATATTTTATAAAATATTTTTTTATTTGATAAAAAGCTTCAAATACAAAGTTAAAATTACTCAAGACACCACTTTTCATATCTACCTAAATAATAATAATAAAATATTTCTTAAATAAAAGAAACAAGT
>Ga0325403_1002714_pt1 | contig 15816 bp, 6 predicted proteins | sample PopdelMetagenome_19_FD_205665 | JGI IMG/M metagenome (GOLD analysis project Ga0325403, IMG submission 205665) | Populus deltoides microbial communities from Bellville, Georgia, United States - Xylem-PdKOR-R4 | ecosystem: Host-associated > Plants > Phyllosphere > Stem > Wood/Secondary xylem...
CTGTCATCAAGGCATTGCTTTTTTTTTTCTTTCTTTATTTCACTGCTCTTGGGTCTCCATACATTGGTTTAATTAATGACCTTAAAATTGTTTAAAAGATCATATCATATGATCTGGACTTATGACCAACTAAAAGCTACAATGTTTAATTTATGAAAGAACATAAACAAACCAAAAAAAAACTATAAAATATTTAATGTAATTAATTAAAAAAAAACGAGTTAATTTATCACCCAACTAACAAAATAACAATCCCCCAACACAATTGAAAAAAAAGAAAGAAAGAAAGAAAAAGTTGAAAGTGACTAATCAAGAAATTATTGAAATTTCTCCCTCCAAAAAACCTCCCATGAATTGTTCGTGCAATTATATCGTATTTGGCTTTCCACCAAACACTCGAACTTTTTCTACACTAAAGGGTCTACTATATTTTTTATTATTATTATTTGTTGTTTGTTTTTATATTTTAAAAATTATTTTTTTATTTTAAATTAATTTTTTAAATATATTAATATCAAAAATATTTTAAAAAAATTATTTTAATATACTTTTAAAATTAAAAAAAAATTAAAAAGAATCTCGACCTAACTTCCAAATACCTCGTATTCTTTCAACTCAGAAAAGCAAAAGAGTGCAAGTTCCATTATTGTCCCCATGATTTGTTGACTGATCATGTCTTCCCTTTTCAGCCAATGGGGGGTCCTGCCACTTTCTTTCCTATCGGGGACATGCATGATTCCTTTCTATTGTGGGTCCAGCAACAGTATGCTTGGTTTCACTGTCCTTCATTAGCCACAAGAGCATTTGAGAAATTACGGTTTTTGTATTTCAAAACTTTTTAAAAAAAATTAATTTTTTATTTTTTTATTTTAAATTAATATTTTTTTAGTATTTTCATATTGTTTTGATGTATTCATGTCAAAAATTATTTTAATATATTTTTAAATAAAAAATTTTTTAAAAAACAATCATGATTACATTCGAAGCATCAAAAATCTCTTATTTTTGCACATTCACGTCATAAAAGATAAAAGATGAAAGATGATATATCATATAGTTGATGGTATTCAAGTTTATTTATGGTGATGCTTAAGAATGTAATGTTAATTGCTTTTTAAAATATATTTTACTTGAAAATATATTAAAATAATATTTTTTTTATTTTAAAAAATATTTTTGAAATTCATACATCAAAACGATTTAAAAATATATAAAAAAATAAATTATAGTAAAAAAAATAAAACATTTTTATAATCCAAAAACAAACGGATCTTATTGTGCCCCAAAAATGCAATGCTCTCGGGCATTCATCTTGCAGAACGCTCCTGAAGAGTTTCGTTGTGGTTTATGTGATTTCCCATGGATTAGCTCTTTTGTCTAATTAAAAAGTCTTGCTAGAAGGCACAACCACTACCTCCACACAATTGAAAAACTCATTTGAGTTCCAAAACATGTGTGATGAAAGTTTGGCAGAGAAAAGATGCTGATGCACTTTCCAAAATTCGTCAAGGTTTCTCAGACACAATCTTCCTAAGAATCATGAATTCTTCATCGACAAAGCAAGTGTGGGGCACGTTACGAGATGAATTTCAAGGTTTATATCATTGCCTATCTCAAGAACAGAAGCGTCACCAAAGTTATACCAGAGATTACCCCACTTGAAGCATGGTCAGGACAGATACCTTCAGTCAGACATCTAAAGGTATTTGGATGCCAACTCAAGAAGATACACCAACAACCGTTTCCCACAGATGATCAGGCATGGCGTGCGCCTCGTAGAAATTCCAACTTGTGCACACTGATGTTTGTGGTCTAATGAAAACCCCATCATTAATGGACAACAACAGATTTTTCATCTTGCTCATTGATGATTACTCAAGAATGACTTGGGTCTATTTTTCGAAAGAAAGATCCGAGAATTCAGGGCATTTTAGAAGTTTTAAAGGTCGGTGGAAACCCAGAGTGGTTGTCAGATTCAGGCTCTCCGCAGCAGCAGCAGCAGCAACACATAATACGCTTCTTCCCAATGCATCAAATTTTATGAAGAAAAAAGAGTACATCGTCAACTAACTAATACGTACATCAGTACATGCTGAGAGGAAGAATAGAATAGTGATGGAAATGGTGAGATCCATGATTAAAGAAGGTGTGCTAAATAAGTTTTGGGATATCTCAAGAACAGAAGGGTCGCCAAAGTTATCCCAGAGATTACCCCAAAGCTCAACACACTATAAGCTCAAAAATCAACTCTTCCAACGTATTTCAACCTTTTTTTAATCCCTCTCATGCTAACTTTCAACTGCTACAGTTAACAGCTGTGACAGGGATTTTGAAAGGGGCACGAGGGCATCATATGATCTTGGCCGACAAAGTACATACAACTTTCACCCAATGAAGCGTTTAGCATCATTTGCGAGCACGCGCATCGTAAGTGAGTCTGTCCCTGTCAAATTTATAGTTGCTAGGCGTGACAGCCAATGCTCTGTTTTGGTCTTTTTCATAAACTGATATGCAGAAACAGCTCTGAGATCTCCTACCATCAACGTCCTTGTGAATTAAGATTTTATTTCTTCTTTCTTCTTTGGCTAGAGTTTTTGGGATACATGTACGAATTCTTATACATACAAGGTTGTGATATCAGCTGAGCTGTCGATGAACAAGAATCAAAACGATTAACGGTTAGCATTTTACCTGGCTGGACTGAACTTGATCAGAATAATAACTTTCAAAGAGACATCTATTCTTATCTATTCGATGGATTTGATCTTTTCGTCCACATGAAAGAAATGGCACAACAATTTTCTTCTTTTTCATGTGACTGGCAAAGGAGCAAGCAGAGGAGGATATGTCAAGCACAGTCAAGGAAGTTGGAGTTTTAAAAAAGAGGAAGCTGGGTCCTTTGCGACAGCAGCACCACAGGCCATAACCAATAACTCTTGTAAAATGCGACACAAAAATTTCACCCTGCTCATTATGTCTCACACATACTTCAATTATTACAAACACTGAAAAAAAAAATCCCAGCTTGCCTATCAAATTTATCCTACAACAGACTTCCATTTCAAAACAACTCTAGGATAGTTCAAATAAATAGACTTGGTGGAAGACAATGAAGATAACAAAGCCATAATTGGTAACAGGAAGAGAAAGCATTCTCTCTTGGTGAATTATCGTTGTGACTTGGAAACAAACAATGTTGCAAACTGCAAAATTACAAGGAAGCCATAGGCATAGAATACCCTTGGAACCAAAGAATATTGAAAGATATATAAGTATTGAATTGAATTGACACGCATGAACCAAACCATAGACGAATGCATTATGGGGACACTACACAAATTGCTCTCATCCTTCATACCGAACCAGAAACTCCAAATTCTATATATCCTTTTCTCCAAATTTGGTGATTGGAGCAACATAGAAGTTAAATGCACGCAACAATACGTTTGATGAAGCAATTTCATCTGACACTGAATTTCTGGCTCATACAGCAATTGGAGATTCCTGCAATTCACAAAATAAGGATATTTACGCTTCAACAAAAAGAAAACCAAGACAACAAGTAATTATATGTCATTGCCTCTTATTTCTTAGACTTTGTATTGACACCCTCTTTACAATCGGAAACTATTAATAGACCCTTCATATTACCACCTTCCATCCACTTTCTCTCAGGTAAAAACTCACCTTCATGTGCTCATTTACTTCTCCACTCATTCCCACCCCAACAATACAACCTTCCCTCCATTTTCCCTAATTATACGAAGACGCTTTTCTCCTAAGGAATTGAAGGAAGTGACCTGTAGACAGAACACTTCAAGTGAAGAGAAAAGGGACCCGGAATGCCCAATGAAATCTATTAAGGTTTCTTAATTTTGCAGACCTTTTTCTTTTCTTTTTTGGTCTTCGATCAAAATCCCTCCTTTGCTTGAGATTTTAATGGAAAATCTTAGCACTCCCTCTTATTATTTTCAAACTCTAACATCACTCTCTCTTTTCCCTGTCTTCATCATATTCTTTTTGTTCTACTTTTTCTCTAATTTGCTCATTTTACTGATATATGTGTGTGTGTGTGTGTGTGTGTGTGTGTGTGTGTGTGTGTGTGTGTGTGTGTATGGTGAGTCATGTAAGAGGTGGTTAGTAGTAATTTTAATTACGTGTTTGGTGTTGTTAAACACTACTGATGAATTTTAATGGAGAAAGTAGATGAAAGCTACCAGAAAGATTTACCAATAGTTTCACATGGTAGAGGGAGTCTCAATCTAAACCCAAATATAATAAGGGATCTCTATCCAAATAAACTATAATTCAAGAGATGGTGAATGTATTTCCATAAACAAGACTAAACAAATAGATTTGATATAAAATAGAATTAACAAATTCACTCTCCTCATCTTAAGCCTCAATCAAAAACTAGTTGAGGGATGGGTACAGAGGTTTGCTTTCTCCATTCAGCACTGTTATGGGCTAAAATTCTTTTAGGTAGTTGTGATACTAAAGGTCAATCCCCTAACTTTACAACTCCGAACCCAAACTTCCAATTATAACATTTCTGAGAATATACCACCATATAACAATTTTCTCTCCCTCTCATTCCCTACCCAAACAAAGAAAATACTTCAACTTCCATTTTCCAATTATGAATTCAACCAGGGAGAGAGACTTCCCTTCCCTTGATTCCCCTGCCCCCATGAAATTCCCAAACGCACTAAAAATGCTTCTATTATCCTCCTCTACGATGCATTTGGGTGTCATTTTCTCGCTTTTATATTGGTGGTTCTTAATTTTGGGCTTTAGCTGGCCACCTCCTCTCCTCTCTCCCAATGCTTCAATTTGACGATTGACTTATCCTTGACAATGCCAGACTACAACTAACAGTAAAGCTTTTGAAAATTTGTGTCACCCAAAGCACATGAATGGCTTCATGGCCTTTTGACATCAGCATGAATGCTATGCAGGTTCTAAATTTTAAGTGACATTGAACTATGAAGATATTATATGTTATGATCATTATCTATGAATAAATATATATAGAACAGATTATTTTCAAAGTCCATCTAATATGCTAGCTCCGCGAGTAGAACCTACCTTAGCAGTCAAATTCGAAACAGCCATATTGAACTTTTCTCTTGTTTTTGTACCAGCGACCTGCCCAGCCCTCGCCACCTTACTAAAGGCACCATTTAGCCAGGCTGTTCCAGCACTCACATACCTGTCCCGAATCAAAACAGAACTCTAATGTTTCAATTTTTTTCTTTCCCGGTGTTGATTCACTTCTTCAATTACATTATTAAAACCAAAATCAAATGTCAAGGATAAAATTGTAGTGAAAATAAACGAACATCAAATAATACTAATTGATAAGCCAAAGCTTGTTTAGAGGAGAAAGAAAAGGCTGAAATTGATGGTACAAGGAAGGTAGAATGTAGATAGATCACTTTTGGAGTCATCTAACCAATTTCAAAAAAGCATGAAAATTTTGTGTATTTTTCTAATAGGGTTAGTTTCTACCTAGAGACAGATCTCATCAAGAATTCAATAGAACAAGAAAAGGGCATTCGACCAGATTTAAATGTGTGCAATAAATATGCAAGATGCATCCTCAGAATAAAATTCCTAGAGATGATATGTGACAGTATATACTATTGAAATGGGAAAGTAAGGGAGCAATCATTGAAACCATAAATAGATCACTGGCTTGCACAGGCATGACAAAAATATCTATAGCAGTTGCCAGTTTACTACCCTAAGTCTTCTGAATCACCAGAGAAACTCCTTCAAGCAAGTTAGCAAGCGACTGGGATTGTTACTAAGGCTAGCATGACAAGACTCACAAAAAGGCTCTAACTTAGTAGAAAGTAGTTTATTCTATAAAAAAAAAAAAACTTTTTTGGAATTGAATTAATTCTCAAAATCACAGAATTATGCATTGTGTGATATATAAAAATAAAATAAAATATAAAAGACATCACAATTCATTTTATAAGTCATGCCACCAAAGATGAAATCACTACTTCTAAACTTTCCACCACATCTTCCATGATGCAGTCAGCTTTAGAAACAGCAAAATCAGAATTGTTGAAGCACGTTTCTTCTAATATCCATTGTTTTGAAACAACAAGAAACAAGGAGCAAGGGAAACATGCCATGAGGGTGGAAAAATCAGAAAGAAGGACATCAACCAATCCATTCAAACAAAATGCTAGTGTCAACACCTGAGAAGTAGAGAATATAATCTCAAGGAAGAGAGTCTACCTGCTTGATTTTACAGCTGATCCTGTGTCATTTAGCTTCCTTTCTGCTGCAAATATAGCTGCCATTGTTTTATCCGACACATGAAGCCTTTGGTCAACAGACTTCACTTTCTCATTAACTACTGAAATTCCAATCGTCAATTTCTCCGTTAGCCCAACTCTCCGGTCAAAAGAAGTTACCTTCTCAGATGCACTCGCACTCAATCGATGTTTCTCATCAAATGCCTTGGCCTTATTCATTGCATCTTGGCTAATAGCCGAACCTTTTGCTAGCACATTCGTGACTACTTCTTGTGCTCTGCTGACATAGACTCTTCCACTGCCTGAAGGGCTAGTTTTCCCCTGCTATGAGAGACAGGACAGCCTTAATTTACTCCAAATAAAGTTGAAAGCCAAATTTTTAAGGCCTAAATCACTAAACAAGAACCAAGGGTATCTTATTTACTCCAAATCACCATAATTTTTTATAACCAAACAGGCCCATGGCAAGACAAAGACACAGGTCGCAAACCACCTGTCACCCTAAAGCACAAGTAAAATGGCTCCTGGCTACTAAAGACAAAAGAGGTAAGAATATTGACAATCAAGATTCAACTCGCTCAATCATAAAGATAAGCAAGAAGCAACTAGGTATTTCCAGTATTTAATCAAATCCATTTGCAAATAAACAACAACACCAGTCACAAATATGATTGTTCCATAGCAGCAAAAGAAACTTTATTCATGAAAAGTCTCTCACATCCACCATAAATAGATGGATATGTCTAAAAATATGTCAAGTAAGATTATTGCAGATGATTTTGACTACCTCAACATTTGAGGGGAAGTTTTCCGAAGGAACTACAGAGACAGCATTTTCCACGTTCCTTACTTCCTGCATAAATTGCACATTTGCAATCAAGAACAGAAATATTTAGCAAAATCAGTTGAAAAGAGATTTGAGTAATGGGATAGTGGAAAAACCTGTAGCTCACGATTCAGTACATAATTTTCAGCAGGGGTTATAGTCACTATCCGGTCTACTAAAGTTGCTCCCTGCATCACAAACACACAACTCTTACTCTCTACAGCTTCACTATCATCGTGATTACTCATATGATCAATCAACAGATTGACTGGCACCCTCTGCTTTTCTCTATTTCTTCATACTCATTGGAGCCACTTTCCTTTCTAAGGGCATATCCTTCTTTTATTAAAACAGAGATGATAACATAAGACAGACTGGGACCCTCTACTTTTCAAAGCAAAAGTCTTCGTCAAGGAAAAAGCTAAACGAGAATCAATATACTTTCCATAATTGATACTATATTGAGAAAAAAAAATGTACATTCACATCAGAATGGGAAAGAGTTAAAGAAAAGCATTCCATTGCTTAAAGTTTAGAGAAAAAAGAAACAAAGAAACCAGTTCTTCAAATTCAAATTAGAGGGATTAAAGTGCATCACATAACTCATCTGATTTCCCAATAAAAAACAACTCGGATATACAAGTAAATGAAAAGTAGTGAACCCACCGATAACAACAACGCAATTTCAAGTGCTTTAGGATCTTTGAATGTGACAAACGCAGTTTTTGATTGCCCATTTTCACTGCACCCAACAAAACCACAACTTCAATTCAGCAAACATAACAGACAAATAACTCAAGCTCCAATCTTTTTGTATCTCAACTACAAAACCCTGAAACTAGTTTAGCATAATAATTCCACTTTCTTCTTCTTTACAAAGAAGAAGAAAGAAAGTCTAAAGAAAACAAAGATAAAGAACCACTCAAGAAACACTAGGAGTTCAAGACCCATGATGCAGTTTTGCATGTTCTTTCCAGTTTCCAACGCCTTCTCAGCAACCAAACACAAATAGAAAAGCATAAAAAAAGTACCGCTGGATGTGAATGTGTTCGATTTCGCCAGAGAAGGAGAAGAACTCGTGAACCTCTCTCTCACTTGCTAGATCTGATACATTCCTCACTTCTACTGTTCTTGTCTACATAAAGAAGAAATCATTATCTAAGATAAATAAAATAAATCAGAATAGAAGGTTACAAGATTAGAGTTTTTTTTCTTTCTTACTGATTCATCAAACTTCCAACTCAAAACTACCCTACCTGCATTGCTGTAACAAGCATCTTTCTCTTCCGTTTATTTGTATTTCAGAGAGGGAGGAAGAGGGAGGGAGGGAGGGCTTTAATAACTATAAAGAAGCAAGACACCTGACTGACAGGTTACAGTCAATGAAGAAGAATGTAAGCAGAGAGAGGATGCGGTGGTTTTATTATTTATTAGCCTTTCGTTGTGCTAATATTTACGTCTCCTGAAATTGCTCATTAATTTCTTTCTTTATCTGACAATTTTATTACCCTTTTCAAGTCGAGGAACAGTTTAATTGATGCTTCGTCTTATCTTTCAGTGCTTGCCGGCGGTTATGATAAATGTCTGATTTAATGTTTGTTTACAGTCGTAGTTTTTTTTCTATGTGATTTTGAAAAAAAAATTAGAACAAGACTGTATTATGTGATGGTTAATTAAATATTTTTAAATTTATAATTAAAAAAAATGTACACCTGTTCCATAAAAACAATAAAATCTAAGTTGGTATTACAAGGATTGTTTTATAAAATTATTAAGTTCATTAACTTTTTTTTTTTATATTTTGTTATTTATTTTTTTGGCATCTCATATAGTGAGGTATCAAATATTAAATATTATTTTTAAAATTTTTATATTTTAGTTGGTATGTGTTTATTTAAAAGGTGCGCCGCTCATGAAAAGCATAAAATACATGCTTTTTGTGAGGCAGTGCACCTTGTAAACAAATAATTTCTTGGTGAAAAAGAAAATGGTATTTCCATTATTAACAAAAAAAATATAAAAGAGAAAAAAAAACATTATGGCTATGCACTCATATGCATTATGAATTTTAATTGTATAGTGATGTTTTTGTCCTCAAGTTTTTTTTATGGCTTAGTGGTTTTGAAATATTGTTTTTGGTTCTTACCTCTTCTTGCTTTTGGTTTTTTGCCATCAAATTTCTTCTTTTTTTTTAATCTTTTTGCCAAGTAAAAAGAGAGAGAGAAGAGTCTATAAAGAGGGATGAAAAGCCTTGTAAATCCTAAAATGAGAGAAAAAAAAAAGAGAGATTAATGATTTATTATCCTTTTTGTAAGGCTGGAAGAAAGGGTAGGAGACGCGTGCGGCCTTAATTAGAGTGGTCTTGGTGGAAGCCACTCATTTTCTTTTAGTTCTTCATCTAGTTTTAAACTTCATGTTTTCAAAAATCTTCACTGATTTTTTAGTTGTTTGGTTTGTTTTCAAGAAAAGTTAGTTGTTAAAGATTTTTTTATTTATTTCTCTTTTCTTTTCTTTCATTCTTTTTTTTTAATATTATTTTTTGATATAAGATAAGATAAAGAAATGCGACTTATGAGGTATTGTGGAAGTGGAAGATGTAGAGGGAAGAAGGGGGTCAGGCATGAAGATTAAGAAGTTAAAAAGTCTTTTTTTTTATTTTTCCACTTTTTTCAATATAATTCAAAATCTTTAAGCATGTTAAATTCAAACCATAGTATTACAGGGTTTTCGGCTGTTTGTTTATTAGCTTATATTGATGTTGGGTTTTGCTTATATAAATATAAGGAAAAGTAGTTGTTTAAGCATTGAAAAAGAATAATCAAATGTTTTGTATCTAGGATTGATGCAAGCATTAATTATGTCAGTTTTTTTTATGGAGTTTTGCATTTAGGTCTGTATGAAACCCTAGAAGTATGTTTATAATTTGGCTTATAGGTCCTCCAATGTCCTACTTAAGATAATGCTCATAAGTTAGTGTTGTCTGCCTATTTTATTTTTATTAAATCTAAATTATTTTATGGCATAGAAAGAATAAAGCTCTTTAAAAGGGGGTTGTCCCTGTGATATTGATAAACTTGAAATGAACTCAACTTAAAATGGTATTCATCTTCATAAGCATGGGATAGAGTATCGTCTAATTAAAAATCAAAATGCAATGATCTCCTTAAAAAAATGGTATATTAGAGAGAGATAAATGAAGTTGACCAAAATGACAATCCTTCTTTGAAAAAGTGAGCATCGTATTTGAAGCTTTAGATGGGGTGAAGTATGTTAGATGACTAGCAATAAACATTACAGTTTTCAAATACAAGATTTTTTAGTTGGAGAGAAGTACTTTATGTATAACATTGTTTCTTATAATTTTTCAATATAGTTATTGACTCTATATGTTAATGATTGCCCATCAAAACTAGACTCATCTTAAGAAGACATAAGTTTGTGGTACCAAGTACAAAAGAAAATAAAAGTGTTAAATATCTTGAAGCAACAAAGAATTTCATGTAAACATTTGCGAGGAATAGTTGCCTCTAACTGGATTTTACAACCAATAAAATGTAAAAAAGTAAAGTCCTCTTTGGTTTTGTGCTTCTTTTATGCTTCCTTCTCTTAAGTTTTTTCTTTATATTAATTAATTAATTAATTACTAATAATAATTGCATCTCTCTCACTTATTCATTAACTCACTTTACTTTTTTCACATGTAAAGTTACACGAAAGTTGGAAGTCCTCTTTCTTTTATGGGTCTTTTCCTTCTCATTTTCCCTAAAAATCCTTTTCATTTTATTTATTAGTTACCATGTTTTTATTTTTATAGGAGTATCATGTTTTTATTTTTATAGGTTTTTTTGCCTTTTTTTTATGATTTTTATTTGTTTGGTTATTGAGAAAATGGTTGAAAATAAAAGGAAATATTGTTAAGTTTTAAAACTTTTATATAATTTAATTCAAGAAAATACAATGTTGTGTTTTTAAATATGTTTTACAAATCAAAGAAAAGTAAAACAAGATTTACATTCTTGCATGCTAGCAAAGAAATGGTGATCAATTAGGTTAATTATTTGGTAATTTATTCAATTTGCCTTTTGCATTATTTGCATCATGCACCTAAATTTATTTGGTGGAATTGAGAAATTGCTTGATGTATTATAGGAAAAGAAGCCATTTGATTTAAATTCCACAATAGCTTATAAAAGGCTAGAAACTGATTGACTTTGTAAAAAATATTTTTAGGTTAATTGCTCTAAGTTATGACAACTCTTTAGTACTATTATTGTGTTTTACAAATGAAAAAAAAGTGTTGAGTTTTCATGAACAAACTATTTTATCAGATTTTTTTAATAGAAAATAACAAAAAATTTTAAGATTTTTATAGAAAACACCGAATTGAGATTTTAAAAGAAAAAGGTTTTTTCTTTCTTTCTTCACTAATTCATAAAATTATTTTAACTATTAACTTGCAAATTATCTGGTCAAGCATGTTTTTTTTAATCTAAAATTGAGGTACATGGTACACCAATTGACAATGAATAATCTAATAAAGATGACATTAAATCTTGACACTCTTCAAAAGATATTACCGATAAAAATTGCATTTGTTGATAAAGAATTGTGCTATAAACTCTCTCTAAATCCTAAACAAGCCTACATTATCAAGATATTGAATTCTTGATATAGGGTTTTCATTTCCATGCAATCTGATTGGGATTGTCATTAAATTATGATTCTTAACATTGGTTTTCTATATTTGTCATAATCAAATAATTTTACAATAGGCATTTTATAAAGGTAGTATTTTATTGTGCAGGATCTATTAGGTATTGAGTTCTTGGTTTGTTTGGTTATGAATGTAGAAGGATAATAAATGGATTTGTTGATTCTTAAATAGTTGAATTATTATTTATTAGCCATTGATTGGATGATTTATGGTTGAGTAATATGAGAGAACTTGCAGATTCATTTTTTCATTTCACTCTAGTGGAATGTATGTTTCTTGTTCTTATTTTTGATATAATTTTTTCTTTTCTCTTGGTTTTATTTTATTTTCTTCACAATTACAAAATTGAACAATGGTACTAGAGAAAAAGATATTTCATTATAGATTGAAAAATTAGGCCTAAACACATTTTTTTGGGAAATGTCTTTAGTTCTAATGGGTAGAGGATTAGTCATAATTCTATAAGGATTTTTTTACTAGAAAAATCAATTATAACACTATAAAGTTTTTATTGCTTTATGTGAAGTGTTTATAAAATAAAGATTTGAATTTGTATCATGTCTTAACAAATCTCCACCATGGCTTAAAGTTTCTTAATAGCCAAAACTCTTCACCTTTATCATTGAGCCTTTTGATGTGAAGTCATGATGTTTTAACTTAAACAATGGAAATGACTTTGTTAACATGTTAGTTAGATTATTCTCGGTATCAATTTTCTTCACAACAATATCACTCAAAGTAGTAATATCTAGAATAAAATTGAACCTAATATCAATATGTTTTATCTTCTCATGGAACATATCTAGCTAGATATATGAAATTTTGAATATTACATTATATAATAATCATATCTTGATCTTAATTGAGCTCATCAAATAAACCCTATAACTATATAGCTTTTTGACTGCTTCAAGCGTTGCCAATAATTCTAACTATTATAAACAATACTATAGTATAATATAAAGTAGTCTTTCAACTAATAACAAAACTATTAATGTTATATGTGTGTGTGTACCTTTTGATAGATCTCCTATGATTATAATTATAAGCATAATTAGAGTCAATATAGCTATTAACAGAACCAATTTATCTATTATATACCATACAAGTATGCAAAATACCTTTTAAATGCTAAAAGATCCATTTCATAACCTATCGATATTCCTTATTCATATTAGTTATGCACTTGCTAACCGCACTAACTACATGGGCTAAATTTGGAAGAGTGCTTACTATGTGTACATAAAATTTTCTACTACTTTAGATATTATTGAACACAAGATATAAATTGCATATCCTTATATAACTACAGATATTATACAACTAACAATTTGAAATGAGAAATAAGTAGTTACCAAAAGGTTTAGCATTTTGCATGCTAAAACACTTTTATACTCTCTCCATGTATTTTTTTTTTAATTAAGTACAAGTATCCCCTCGACCTATCTCTTTTGATATCCATCCCAGGAATCCTCTTGACTATTCCTAAATCTTTCATCCCAAACTCCCTTCTAAGTTATGCTTTGACTTGAGAATTTATGAAAAGTCTTTTATAGTACCAAGCATATCATCCACTTATAGTAATGAATACATAAAGGGAAAAAAACACTAATCATACTTACTTCTACTATAACTATTACCAATTATAAAGGTATTAAACCATAGTTGAGAGGACTATTTAAGTACACATAAGGACTTTCATAGTAGGCACATATGATCTTCATTGTCATCAACCTTAAACCTTTTAGTTGTTGCATATAAATATACTCATTCAATTCTCCTTGTAGAAAAGCAGTTTTAACGTCAAGCTGTTTTAATTCCAAGCTTGTATAAGATTCAATGATAATAGAATTTGAATAGAGCAATGCCTAACTTTAAGGAAAAATACCTTATTGAAGTCAACATCAAATATCTAATTATAGCTTTTTACAACCAACATCTTTTAATTTTAAAAGACCATCATTTCTTTTGGAAATTCATTTAAAACTCGTTGTTTTATTTCCTTTAAGAGGTTGGACAAGCTCTCAAGTTTGATTTTTTCTGTAAAGATTTCATCTCTTTATATGTGATAACCAACTATCTATTAGAATCAACACTAATAATGACATCCATATAAAAAGAAGCCTCATCAATTTACACACATATATCATTTAATAGATAATGCGAAAGCAACTATATTAGTATAATAAGAGTAAGCAAAATTAGTATATATTGTTATTTTCTTCTTAGTCCATGTTTTCTTTTTTTGGTAATACCATAAAATACCTGACCTTTCCTATTATCAACTTGAATATCTTATACCTTTTTAGGAATATATATTTCATTTGAATTATAGTGATCATAAATAATATTTTGCGAAAGGATAATAATCAATATAATTCATAACCACTAATTTCCTTGAATTGAATATTTCTATCTTATTAAAAGTAACTTCTCTAGTAATAATAAATATTATTCCTCTAGATAAAAAAAAAAAACTAAAGTTTGTATCCATTCACTCCATATATTTAGCCTAAGAAATTTTTTTTTCTTTTGGTTGCATTTTCCATCATATATATATATATATAATAAAAAAATAAGTAGAACATAGACATATAAGAAATCTCAAATTAAAATAATCAGAAAGGCTATTATACCTTAACTTTTTTCATGATTTTCAAACTCCAAAGCTGATGTAGAAGATTGATGAACCAAATAACAAGTTGTAGAAACATTTTTTGTCTAAAAATCTTTAGATAACCAACATTCCATAACATACTTCTTGCTAGGGGTGAATATTTTTTGTTCAATTTGGTTTTTATCAAAAAAATTAACCAAACCGAAATTTTTTTTAAAAAAATCAAAACCGAACCGAAAACGGGTCATACTGACCGGTTTCAGTTCGGTTCTGTTTTTTAGGGAAAAAACTGGTTCAAACCGGTTTGGCTCAGTTTTTCCGGTTTGGCTCGGTTTTGGCTCGGTTTTCTAGGTTTTGGCTCAGTTTTTTCGGTTTTGGCTCGGTTTTTTCAGTTTTTTGCTTATAAAATTGAAACCGGACCGAACCGGCCGGTTTTTTCAAAATTTTAATCGGTTTAATTGGTTTTTTTCGGTTCAGTTTTTTCGGTTAGTTTTTTTCCAGTTTTCTCGGTTTAATCGGTTTTTCGGTTTTTTTGCTCACCCCTACTTCTTGCTCTTTTTAATAAATTTTTATTCATCATTATATCTACTTTATTTTGTTGGGATGTATACCTAACCATCCTGTGTCTATTAATACCTTTTTTCATATAAAACTCACCAATCTATAATGAAAAAAATGCAAAACCATCGTCTGTCGTAAGTCGTTTCATCACTTTTCTTGTTTGTTTTTCAATTATGATCTTCATTTGCTTAAAATTATTAAATAATTAATGCATGTATTTAATAAAGTAAACCCAAATCTTGTTGAAGTATTCATAAATCTTAAAGATCAAAATAAATATAATTCAAAATACCCTTGGTTTTATGAACCACAACATCAAAGCAAACCTATTTTTATTTACCCAACTTTAAATAACTTGTAATTTGACAATTTAGTAAATTCTTTTTACTCATCGTACCCATTCCTTGCTCATTCATGTACTCTAGTCTCATATGCTATAACTTGTTTACATATGGAAAACATGGCTGGCCATGTATTTCAAAATATTTTAATTTTTTTATTTTAAATTTATATTTATATTTTTTAAATTATTTTAATATACTATTAAAAATAAATTATAAAAATAAAAAAACTTTAAAAATCAATCGTTTCCCCCCATTTCTTTCCAAACACGCTATTAAATTCTTTCGGTGGCCATTGGTCAATTATGCAGGGAGACATGTAACTTTACCTGCATTGGACTTTGAGTGCTTAACGGGACATTAGTTGGACTTTTTGTCCCCTCCTTTGCTTTGGAAAAACTGAACCAAACTGTACCATCTCTCATTATCCTTCATGTGTTGAAATAATACATGTTTTATGAGGATGTCTTCTATATTGAGTT
>Ga0325403_1002715_pt1 | contig 15815 bp, 13 predicted proteins | sample PopdelMetagenome_19_FD_205665 | JGI IMG/M metagenome (GOLD analysis project Ga0325403, IMG submission 205665) | Populus deltoides microbial communities from Bellville, Georgia, United States - Xylem-PdKOR-R4 | ecosystem: Host-associated > Plants > Phyllosphere > Stem > Wood/Secondary xylem...
AATAATAATAATAATAATAATAATAATAAATTAAAAGATTATCAAATTTAGCAGCCACTAAAATAACCTCGCAAATAAAATTAATTAGCATTCACCACGTTAGTTAGTTAACGAATTGGGTTTCTATTAATAATCTGCATTGAGCTGAACTTAATTTTTAATGAAAAACATTTTTTATTCTCGAGCACCTTTCTTAAATTCATCAAAATAATATTTTATTAAACAAATGAATTTCTTAATTTTCAACACTTTCAACAATTTCACCAAAACAAATATAATACGTAGGGGTTGAAATTTCACAATAAAAATATTTGATGGTTTTAGAAGGAAAAATGTAATCGAGAACATATAAACTTTCTTAGATTCAATTAATAAAAGAATGATCTAGAAACTAAAATAAAATTTACCATGTAATTGGAGGACTAATTTTGAGATTTGTCAAAAAAATACTATCACCATAGTCACTGATTTGTTTGAATCGCAAATGGCAACTGCTTAAACAACAGTCACTGATTTTCGAATGTTAACTCCAGTTTCAGTGTCCTTTGTACATGTTCACTCCAATATTTTGGCTTGCGAAAATCAATGGCTTTTTCTTACATTCTTTGTTCTTCACATAGGAGAATTTAGTTATCAAGAAGTAAGAATATGAGCAAGATTAAGCATTCTCTGAAACGGGTTCTTTTAGACAGCATTCAGAGATGCAAAAAGTTGATAACTTTCAGGAAAATCCATGCACAGTTGATAACATCAGGGGTTGTTTCTAATGACTTTGTTGTCAACAGGGTTGTTGAGTTCTTTGCAAAAGGTCCTAACTTTGTTGATCATGCATGTGATTTTTTGAGTGAATATGATTGGAAAGTTAGCTCATTTCCATTTAATGCCTTGGTTTCTGGTTACGCTATTGGTGATAGGCCCAAGACTGCATTCTTGGTTTATAGAAGGATAGTGAAAGATGGGTTTTTGCCTGATATGTTTACTTTCCCTGCTGTATTGAAATCATGTGCTAAGTTTGTGGGGATTGGTGAGGGTAGGCAGGTTCATGGGGTGATTATTAAGATGGGTTTTGTATGCAATATCTATGTTGAAAATTCTCTTGTTCATTTTTACAGTGTTTGCAAGAGTTTTGTTGATGCTAGCAGAGTGTTTGATGAAATGCTTGTGAGAGATGTGGTTTCTTGGACTGGTGTTATATCAGGGTATGTGAGAGCAGGCTTGTTTGATGAGGCTGTGGGTTTGTTTTTGAGGATGGATGTTGAGCCTAATGCTGCAACTTTTGTTAGTATATTAGTTGCTTGTGGGAGAAAGGGGTATTTGAGTGTAGGGAAGGGGATTCATGGGTTGAGTTTCAAGAGTGCGTTTGGGGTAGGTTTGGAGGTTAGCAATGCTCTCATGGATATGTATGTGAAGTGTGGGTGTTTGCCTGGAGCAAAACAAGTATTTGATGAGCTTGCTGAGAAGGACATTGTTTCTTGGACCAGTATTATAAGTGGATTGGTGCAATGCAATTGTCCCAAGGAGGCTTTGGAGTTGTTTCAGGATATGCAAAGCTCTGGTATTGAGCCTGATGGGATTATACTTACCAGTGTTCTTTCAGCCTGTGCCAGGCTTGGAGCTCTTGATTATGGCAGATGGGTTCATGAGCACATCGACCGCAAGGCAATCAAATGGGATATTCAGATTGGAACTGCTATGGTTGACATGTATGCAAAGTGTGGCTGTATAGAGATGTCAATGCAGATCTTTAATGGAATGCCTCATAAGAATGTTTTGACATGGAATGCATTGCTAAATGGCTTGGCTATGCACGGGCATGCCTACAAGGTACTTGAACTTTTCGAAGAAATGGTTAGGGTAGGCATGAGGCCAAATGAGGTGACATTTCTAGCCATTTTGACAGCCTGCTGCCACTGTGGCTTGGTCAATGAAGGGCGTCAGTACTTTAATTGGATGAAAGGTCAGCAATATAATCTTCCTCCGAGGTTAGAACACTATGGATGCATGGTGGACTTACTTTGTAGGGCTAGACTCTTGGATGAGGCGTTGGAATTGACAAAGGCTATGCCCATGTCACCTGATGTTCGGATAATGGGAGCTCTTCTTAGTGCTTGCAAGGAAAATGGGAATACGGAACTCCCCCAAGAAATATTAGACCGGTTTGTAGAGTTAGACTCTCATGATAGTGGCGTTTATGTGCTGCTTTCTAATATACATGCTATCAATCAAAGATGGGATGATGTCACGAGAATAAGGAGATTGATGAAGGAGAAAGGTATTAAAAAACCCCCAGGGTCAACTGTTATAGAGTTGGATGGCAAGGCTCATGAGTTTATCGTTGGAGATACAAGACATCCTCAGGACAAGCGCATTCGTTTATTGTTAAAAATCCTATCAGATCAAATCTTTCTTGAAGAGCATCGTGAACACTCATTCTTCATACAATCACACTTCTGTGGTAAGTGCTGTTTTTATGTACTTGTTGTTTCACATTCTCACAACTGATGCATTAATATTCATGCTTTCTTGATAACACACTGCTTCAGAAGTATCAAGGGAAACTGAGGCTGCGATCATGGTCTAACGAGCTGATCTTTTGCAGCAGCTTGAGTCGATCAAGACTTCTCAACATGCACTGAGGTGGAGAAGGAGACTTTGAGCAAGTCATTAGAAAAGACTCAGAGGGGGTATCAGCACGTCAAGAGTAGGTACTCTGAAGTATTGTCCAGGATTGAAGACCTCGAAAAGGAGCTAAATGATCTGAAAGCTAATTGAGCTAACAGGCTAAAAGATGCTATAGAAAAAGGAAGGGTGGAAGGCATCAATAGTTTCAAAGCCTCGAAGGAATTCCAGAATGAGCTTGTTGAGTTTTCTGAGGGAGGGCTGAGGTACATGTTGAAGTCGTGCTTGTCACCATGGTCATCCAAATATCCCAAGACACTTTTAATTTTCTGACCAAGGAGCTTCCCGAATTCAATATGGGATCGCTCAGCAGGTTGGCAAAGCTTGGAGAAAAACAAGAGCAGCCTGAATTCACTGAGAACGTTAATGAGGAAAATTCCATTCCTACAGTCAGTGCCGCCCCCCAGCTTCTTCTGAGCCACCTTTCCCCGATCAGTATAATACTGCAGACTTTGGAGCTCTTCCAGAGCTCGTCTGTAAGAACACCCATAAGAAGACAACGTTATCATTCTCGGAGCTGCAGCAGAAAAGGCCCCGCTTCTGATAATTAGATAGTAGTTTTTAAGTTTGTGCAATTTATTTTGTAACTTTTGAACTTGTGGGGGTGATTTTGTGAATTCTTTTTTTATTTATTTATGGATTTGATATCACATTACTTTCATTTTGAATATGAATTCTATTTTAATTCAAATACTTTCTCACATTCAAAAGTTGAACTAGTAAATTTATTCCTTTAACTCATGCTCTGTATATCTCTTATAGCCACATTATACCGGAATACAAAAAACTAAAGTTAAATCAATTAAAAAAAACAACAAAAAATCCAAGTCTACTATTTAATTATAAAGCTAAACTCGATCAAAATAGAATAATCTTCAAAATTAATAACTCGAGTAATTATGTTATTAGAATTATTTCATAAAAAACAAACACAAAAATTATAAAGCTAAGCCAAACTTTTAATAATTAAAAAAATAAAAAATAAAACCAATATCAATTAAAACAATGAGCACGATCTAGAATAAGTGTTGAATGTGCTTGATTTACTTTGCTTGTGGACAACGAAAATGAGACCAAAGAAGGAAACAAGGTAGTGAAAATGACACCCCAAGTCCCACATCCACCATGAAATTGCTTAGCCTCTAATGGATCATCAAACTTGAAAGTCTCCGCCAATTTGTTGCTGCTAATCAACACGAAAGCAGCAACAAACCCGCATATTATAGCAGCTAGCCCATGGTTCAACCATGCACAGAACACCAAGCAGTGATAGCAACGAACCCACCAAGCAAACCATTACAAACATCAGTAACATTCCAGTGACCAGACTAAACATTGGCATGACTCTTGATCATCTACTCTTACGTGGCTGTTACTTTGCTTTCATATTAGGCCCTTTTTGTATTTTGAGATGGAAGTGCTCGACCTCTACAGCCCTCCAGCCTTCCTTTTTTGCTCATTAATGCATACAAATGAAAGAATTTCGAAAGAACTACATAGTAGTAGTTGCTTTCCTCATTAATTAGCATCAATACAAGAGAAAAATGGAACATCAAAGACATTTATTTCATCCTCAATTCAAAAGAAGACCAGAAGAGAACTTGTTTGTTGGGGGAAATGTGGATCTTTCATGCAATAAATTGCTATATATTTCCATCTACTGTAGAATTATTTCAGAGAGATACATAAATATTGAGAATTAATTCAATAAAGTTCTTTGTGGGAAACTCCTTATCTACCTCAAAAAAAAATAATAATAATAAAATAACAATAATCTTTTCATGTTTAATAATGTTTTGGCCATGTAAAAAAAAAGTTAGAAATTTATAAGATTTTTTTTTAAAAGAAGAATTTTTCATTTTGCACTCTTGAAATATGTATAACGTTTTGGACAACACACTATCAAACAAATATTTCTTAATCAGTAAATAAATTTTTCTTGAGTTCAAAACTTGTGATGATTATTGGTTAGAACTCAAAAGTTAGATCCATAAAATTACATGCACAAGAGATCTATATTACATGCTTAGCCAAAATTAAATGCACTAGAGATCTATATTTTATATATATAAAAAAAAGTTCATAATAATTTTTGTTTAAATAATTAAGATTCTTTTCATTGATTTAGTCTATATTTTTTTTTTATCAAAAAAGAAAAAAAAAGGTTCTCTTTGCATATATATTTACAAAGAAGACCGTCTTAAAGAATCCCTATCCTTAATATATTCTATGATTTTGCTTAGCCAAATTTTTTCGATCCAGAGTCTTGAAATCATACGTGCAAGAGTGCTCGTCAGCGTATCTATGTCTCCTACATAATGTGTTCCCTCACTAATTACTAATTAATTACATTGGACATAAACAGTCTCTACCTCTCCTAATTATATCCTAATCCGAAACAAATACAAAGACTTTATTAGTCTCCAAATCAAAGTAAAAAATCCAAATCTGACACAAATCCAACGTCCTTAGCACTAAGGATAAGTTTTGTGTGTATATATACATGTTGGCATATCTTGTTCGACATAGAAAGCTAAATCTTTTGATTTTAAGATTTTCTTGCTAGTTGCTTTATAAAAAGATTACTGCTAGTTCATCATAACTTGCAGAAAATGTCTTCTTTGTTTTCGGATGATAATATTTTTGATCTATTAAGGGATGAAAGAGGCGATATTGATGTGGCAAAATTGGTCTCTAAAGCTGAAGCCTTGGCCAAGAAAAAGAAGAAGGAACAACAAAGGCTACAGAAACTAATTGCTCGTAATGACAATAAATTTCGGATGGTGATCTTGCAACTAAGAAAAATTTGGTGGTGGTGTATAGCCATGAAACTGATGAACAAGAGGAGAAAAGGAAGGAGGATTATTTTTATGATAACAAGGAGATTGATGGGAAGATTGTAGCCCAAGAAAAGGCTGAACCCAGAAAAGAAAAGGAAAAGAATGGTGCGTTTGTGAAGGACTTAGAGGACAAAAGGAGAGACCTCAACAACAAGAAGAAAGTGAAGAATCACAAGCTTGATTTGAAAGAAAAAGAAGAGGCTGAGATTTCGGAGGAGACCAAAAGGAGTGACGCTGGCAACAAGAGGCCTGTCGAGAAGAAGAAGCTCAAGAAGGGCAATAAAAAGGAAAAGGAGGAAGTTGAAGGGCCAGCAGGAGTAGTGAAAGGCTTGTTCCTGGTCTTGCATGAGGCTGTGACTGTGGTAGTTTTCATGGCTTTAGGTGCAATGATGTATAGCACCTGGAAGGAGCTATGAAAGCATGAACTTTAGTTCTGTTTAAGGTTTTTGGTTTATTGCTTTACCTTTCTTAGAATTTAATTTTGGGATTATATTTTCACAAATCTAGTATCTGTTGTTAAATTTTAATATCTTGCATGAATTAATTTTTTATTTCCTTCTACACATCTTGAACAAGCAGGAAGAGATTTTTTTTTTTTTTTTTAATAATAGTTTAAGCAAAAACAGTCACAGGGAAACTCTCCTCTGGCAAGCCTATATTGGGATCAATATTCTCTGATACCCTCTCAGCTTGAAGCTACAGGCACCATTAATTAGTACTGTCTGCCAAGGAAGAGAGGTGCCCTGCAACTGGTTTGCTAGAGAATTGATGTTTAAGGACAATATTAGGGTTTTGCTGATTGCCTCAACAAGCTTCATAAACTCTAGGATGGGTTGCTGAAGATGGAATAAACTCTTGAAGTAATGGCGTATGCTATGAATAGTGCTATGGTTATTCGTTTCCCATGGCTACCCCCGCGCCCGCCCCCCAGTAAAGGAGCTGCTTCTTCATGTTATTAAGACATATTCTGCTATTTTCTTTGGTTTTTATCTTGGTTACAACCTTGTAAACCTATTGATTAATAAAATTAAGTTCCTTTAGCAATGCTAATTAGGGAAATATTTACAATTAGTTCTTACCTTCTAAGCCTCATGGCGAGTGGATAAATGTTGAACCATCAGTAACCTTAAGGCCATCCACATCAAGAGCTAGCCTTGTAATCATGATCAACAATCTTCCCACCTTGACAGTATGGCCATGAGAGTGTCTGTTCCAAGGAAAATGTTGTACCAAAATGTCTTGGTCTCTGGTTCAGAGTGAGCCTCGATCGCATGTTTATGTAACGAAATTTCAAGAGTTCTCTGGAAATAGCAACATTTATGACGGTTATCATGCCTTGAACACACATTTTTAGGTCTTCGGGTTCCTTGAAGTAGATAAATGTGACAGAAGGGTTTGTCGTTAGGATTCGTGGTCTTGAGCTTGAGTTCGCCGGCTGAGAGTGGACCGATAGCCTTTTCTAGAATAGTTCCACTCTGTTTGGATGGATTGGCAAGGGAAAGTGAAGTAGTAACAGCTCTAGACATTGCTTCTGGTGTCACTGCAGAGGGCTGTCCTGTTTCGTGTGACCAAAACCCTGATGAGAGTACGCAGAACTAAAAGTGAACGTAAAAGCATAATTGATTTGGCTGTCACCGTGCAATCTTTGACCATGTATGTACCTGCAAATCATTGATGAATTTAGCTTTCCACTAGAGATTAGGTTATTAGCAGTTTTAAAATTTATTTTCTTATGGGCCAAACTTTATAAGCTATAAACGTTAGTCTTCAAGAGATCTCTGAGTCGTAACTGGAATAGAGCTTGTACCACTGGATGTTCAATTTAGTTGCCAGAACTAGCAATGTCCCCAACTTGGATGAGTGGTGATGCATGTGTGTGGTATTGCGGTGAATTTTTACTCTCATAAAATATATTTATATGGTAAATATAGAAAGATAAGAAATTCTTATATTTTATTAGTGGAAAAATAGAATGGGAGTCGCCGTCTAATATTTTAGTCACTAGAAACCCTAACTGGTCTCAGAGATTGGATACGGAGACTAGTTACGTAAAGAAAAAGTATTAGAACTCTAAATACACTCTACCTAAAATAAGCTGCATTGTTTAATTATCTGATAGAAATCTAAGGTCTTGTTTGTACTTTCAATTGCTAGTCCATTTACGGTTTAAAAAAAGTTTTTCTCGGTAAGGGGATTTTTATTTTACTGGGTAAAACCTAACCGCTCTAAAATCTATACATAAAAGAACTACATTTTTAATATCAGGAATACGTTTTACGTGTAAATTCGTAATTCTTAATATTAAAAGAAAATAAAATATTTTTTAAAATTTTTTTGAAATACTAGCCAAGTTCTCATGACTTTAATAAACTGGTTATTAAAGCAAAAATACATGCTAAAACATATTTTTACTTTTTTCATGAAAATATGATATATTTTTTTTTGAGAGGTTTTGCCGTATGGATGAAAACATTACTTTTTTTATATATATTATATAATTTTTACAATGTTTTGATAAAAACTGAATAAAAATAAAAACTGATATTAATTAAAATGGATAGAAAAACACGTGAAAAAATCACACCTTTCTAAAAATATTTTTTGATTTGTTTTTTAATTGGGCTATACCCGATCCACTCATTTTGGGTTAGGCCGGCGCTGCCCGGCGCAGTAAACAGTGGAGGATCTCTCCACTGTTCTTGTATCTCTGCCCCTTCCCTTTGTTTGTTCTGTTCTTCTCCTTATGTTCTCTGGGGGTGGCGGTGGAGAGGAAGAACAACGGTGGTTCGCGGCGAGGAACGGTGGCAGCTGCTGCGGTGTAATGGGCGTTCTTCCTCTGCTTCTTGTTCCTTTGTTTTTCTGTTTTTTCTTGTCTTTGCTTCTGCTCTGTTTCTATTCCTCTTCTTTCCTCTCACCGATTTTCTCCATTTCTGGTCTTTTTTTCTCTCTCTCCGCCTCCCTGTTCCTCTCTTTCTATTGGTCTTTATGGGGAAAAAGTGGGGAGAGAGGTCTACTACCCCTGTCCAGTCATGGCACAGGGGTAGGGAGTGGCCGGGTGGCCACTGGGCAGCTGCCCGCAGGGGTTGTGCCCTCTGTTTTTTTCATCTGGTGGCAGGTGACGGGCTTGGGTTTTTTCAGTGCTTAAACAGGTGGGAGAGAGAGGGAGCGGGGAAAAAAACAGGGGAGCAAACCTCTTCTTCCCCTGCCTCTGCATGTGCAGGGAAAGAAGAACAGTGCCGTTCAAAACGGCACTGTTTCAGTTTTTGTTTTTCAAAGAGAAAATGAATGTGAGAATGACTCAAAAATGGGTTATGAAAAGTGAGACCTCAACTGAGATAGGGGAGGGAATGGATAGTACATTGATTGGATTATCAGTCATCCCTCGGCCAACCATGAGCTGGTCTACCACCACTAGGATGCCATGGTCCTGAAGATGAGAGCCAGGTCCATTTCCACTCAGCATCAGTAGTGGGCTTCCTAGTGCCCCAGCTGATAAGATGTAATTTGCAACAAATTCGCCTCAACTGTTCTTTGAGATATTTCCTTCAGCAAGTCTACTTTTTGTTTCCTTTAAGAAATCAGCAATCTAATTTGCCTAGTAGAATGCTCAAAGATATAGTGCCTTATAAGATGGAAATGTAGAATGGTTTTAATCAATTTGAGGTGGATTTGTTTCTCATTAGTTTAAAGACTGTGAGATGGCCATCTTGCTGAATACGTTTTGTAGCTGGCTTAACTGCTTTAATGGCTTAATCTATCGTGACTGAAGCTTTGTCAGCTTGAAATTTGATAGATGACTACTTAAAAGCCATGAAAGAGAAAAGCTGTCCTCATCAAGATAAAAAAAAGAGAGGCTGTAGCTTCAAGATTACGAGTAAGAAAGCTTAGAAAGAACAACACATCCAGTATTAGCAAGCCATCCTCGAAATCAACCCACATTTTGGAGCAGGGCAAAGATCAAAATTTTATGTGGCAAGCTCAGCTTAACAGTTAGAATAGGGGAAATGATGTGGTTCCGAGTCAAATGATCTTTTGATGTTTTGCTTGATTTTGCTAACTTCAATTAGAGTGATTTCTTGTACTTGCATCGATTTTAGTTCGAAATATTTTCATAATCTATTTTTTTAGAAATATTTATTTCCTTCTACATGTGTTTTGCTGTGATTTTTACTCATTGATCGGATGCTCAAACCAATAGTATTTTCAGACCATTTTAAGTCCTAATGTATGCTTCACGTTAATCTTCTGAGTTTTCATTTTATATTATAATAACTCCAACTCGTACAGAACCTAAGCAACTCAAACCTATGGATCTGTCTTGGTTGATTTTGTCTGTTTTCGTCGATACATTGCTTATAGGAGTTACAAAAAAAGCTTTTGAAACCAACTGAAAGGAAATGAGGAGAAGAAATTTATCACCTTTTGCATTGGGAGGCAGCAGAGCAATGGTCTGCTACGAAGGCATTTTCTTGAGGACGTTAGTTTAAGCTAAAACAGTCAAAGGGCAACTCTCCTTTGGCAAGCCATTGAGATCAAATTCTGCAATGTTTGCAAGAATCATCATTGCTTGCCAAGTAAGAGGTGCCCTACAACTGGTCTGCTTATCAAATTATGATACCTCTATCTATCTTGCTGCTTCTGGTTTTTGCAGATTCCCCGACTAAGCCTTATAAACACTTTGATGGGTCACTAAGTTTGGCATAAACCATTGAAGTAATGGCATATGCCATGGATAATGCTGTGGATATCCTTCTCAAGAGGTTAGGGAGGGTATATCTGGCAGACATCTTTCTCCACATCCGTGTCTTGAAAAAGCTACGTGTGAGAAAATATGAGAGATTCTCTCTCTTTTTGTCCCTTGATTTGAAGCTAGAAAAGGAAAAGAAAAAGGAAGGGCAGATGAGAGGAGAATCAGGAGGTGCTCCTTCATGCTATGAAGATGAACAAGTCATAAGAACCTCATGCTTAGGCCGTAATATTCTCTTAACAAGTCATAAGAACCTCATGCTTAGGCCGTAATATTCTCTTTCTTTTCATTTGCTTTATTGTGCTGGCCTTTCGGTGTACGGAAGTTCAAATAGGTTAGTGTTTGCGTAACTTTCTTAGCTCTTGTAAGCAAAGTCATTCCCCTCTGAATTTCAATTGGCATTCAGCTTCAGACAAGGTTGATTTCCTCTGCATTTTACCTTTGTTTACCATCTTACAATTCAATTTGTCTACGTTACTTCGTTAGTCATAAACCTATAATCATTGTACAGACTTTTTTTCAATCTTGTATCCAACAAGATATTGGTCCAGAAGAAAAGGTAATTTTGTTTCAAGAAAATTTCTCCACATTTTACTTGTTGGATCAAGAAACAGTTATTGCCTTTATGTTTCAAGAAAGGTGTAAAAGATACTACTGATAGGAGACCACAAGGTGATCTTATTCGTCTATTGTTGCGAAGATCATACATACATGATGGACTGATTATATTGCTTAAAATCATATGTACAGGAGCAGTTGTCTAAATAATTTGCACATTAAAAGAAAATCGTACATTAATTTTCCCAAAATTTCAAGTGATAAAGACCAGTCGTATGTATTTTCAGTATCTATACATATTGACACTGAAAATTACCGAACGCGTAGCACACATATGACTGATGATGATTTTCAAAAGCATGGGAAGAACTCATTGTCTACTTCCTCCCTGGCACAAGTCTCTCATACAGAATCCTCCTCCCCATATATCTGCATCACATAATTAAATAAATACAACAGTGAATAGCATTCTCCTTTGGCAGTGCTAATTAAGAACGAAGTTGCTGCAATTGAATGTTAGTATGTTACCTTCCTAGCATCATAACAGTAGCTTGAGGATTGGTCCCAGGTGAATCAATGAAAGTGGAACCATCAATAACCCTTAGTTTATCCACTCCGAGGACTTTGTAATCATTGTCGACAACCTTGCGGACTTGGCAGCCTCCATGGTAATGCCATATGGTCATGACAGTATCTGTGCAAAATTGTTCCAAGGAAATTGCTGTACTAAAATGTCTTGGTCTCAGGTTGACAGGCAAATTCACCATCAAGTCAATGAGAGCTTGCACCGGCATATCTTTGTGTCGGAATTTTGAAAATGCTCTTGAATTTACTACTTCTATAATGGTTCTCATGCCTTGAACGCACCTGTTCAAGTCCTCTGGTTCTTTGAAGTAGTTAAACCTGACAGAAGGGTTATCATGCGGGTTTGTAGTCCTGAGCTTGAGCTCACCTGTGGAGACTGGACCGATTATCTTCTCAAGAATTACTCCACCCTGTAGAGTTTCAGTAACAAGGGAATTCAAGGTTTCAATAGCTCTATACATGGCTTCTGCTGTCATTGCAGAGGGCTGACCTGTCTGCACATGGGACCTAGTGAAGTTGGTAGCAGAAGAAAAAACACAGAAGAATTGTTAAGCAAAGCTTAGTTAATTACCTCATTTAAATGCAGCTCATATTTCCTAATAAACTGGTGAACCCAAGAGTAAGCAAAGCTCAAACCACTAGCTGTTTCAATATAGCTGTCAAACTTGGTGATACCCACAACTTGGATGAGTGAGACTTCAACTGGGAGAGGGGAAGGGATGAACAAAAGATTCATTGGATTATCAGCCATCCCTTGAACAACCATGGGCTGATCCACCACTACTGAGATGCCATGAGCTTGAAGATGGTTAGCAGGTCCAATACCACTTAGCATCAATAGTTGGGGACTTCCTATTGAACCTGCAGATATGATTATCTCATTCTTGGAGCACCTCCCCAAGTATGCCCAGTGCTTGAGGCCTGATGAATCTTCAAAAACCACGCCATATGCTCTAGGTCTTGACCATGGTATTCCTGCATTAGCAATGTTCAATTACATTACAATGGAATTTAATACTATGAAATTAGATTAGCAATGTAACATGCCAACGAATTTTATGGTTTTGTTTCACCTGTTTCTGTAAATAAGATCTTGTGAACGGTAGCATGCAAATAAACTGAAATATTCCTTGGCTCAGCATACTCTAACAAATCAGCAGCAGTGTGTCTATGACCATACTTGTCAAAAATCGACCCTCCAACTTTAGTCCCATGAATATGATCATATGTAAATCCATTGTAAGGCAACACTCCAACTTCTATCAACCCATCTCTAACAGCTGATTGCCATTGCAACATTGGTGGCTCGAAGGCTACCTTGTTCTCAACCCATGCATAAGACTCATCAACGAATTCTGGATTCCAACCAGCTTTCCTCACAAAATCAACACTCGCGTGAGTGTAAAATCCTGCATTCAAGGCGCTTCCACCACCTAAGACGCGCGCGCGAGCATTAGAGACTCCATCATCGGAGATGAATTGCTGGGAAGCCGAATTTGGAGAGGTATCGGAGAGCGAGTCTGAAAAGTTGGCTATGTTCATTATTTTAGGATTTCCATATGGAGAGCCACCTCTTTCGAGGACTAGAACGCTCGCACCTTGTGAGAGCGTTGCAGCTAGTGGACAGCCTGAGGTTCCTCCACCTATGACTATGTAATCGTAGTATAAAACATGGGGTGCTGAGGTTGCTTCATGAACAAATGTGTAATATGGGGCTGCAAAACATTCATCACATTACATCTTGACGTGACTAGAAGGCCATGTAGAAACCAAGAATTGAACTAGAACGCAATAAAAATGTGACAACTTCATACCTTTCACCGAATGACAGAAGCTGCGAAACATGGAAAATCCTGCGAGAGCAATCACAATAAATTCCCAGGAGTACCACAAATCCATATTCTGTCACCTCTTAACAATCAAGTCCGTAAAAAGCTGTGAGCTATAAGAAATCCTATTAGCTTACACCACCAAAGCAAGACCTACTCTACCTTTAAATAACCTTAGAATTTACTCGTATGATGTAAATGGCTTAACATTCTTTCGGTGCAAAGATTTCCACTTTCTGCCGTGTGAAAGACATAAAGTTCTAGTTCAACAACATAAATTTGATCTCACTTATTCATCTAATGAATGAGTGTCCTTGTACTTCGTTGCAATGCTTGACGTGTGAAAAATCAAGGCATGCAGCTAGCTTCTAGTCCTTCTCCTTGAGGCAATCACAGAAGAGAAAAAAGCTTTAAAAGTTGGACATTATCAATGCTAAGAACCTTGAAGATCACATTTTTGAAGTAAAAACAATGAAGGCATTAAAAATCTACAAATCACTGGATTAATATGGTATGGTTTGGTGGCAATTTCGTATCTCCATTGACTCAGATTCATGTGAGCAATAACTTCATCTGCCTACCACATGCTACTTACTATACCTTGATCTATTGAATTAATGTGATGGTGAGAATAAAAATTTATTCCTTCACCATTTTGGTGAGAATTACAAATGCTGAATCTGAATCCAAGATGCAATGAAAATTTTGGAATAATGGAGACATTTTATTAGGATCTTAGAGGCTGATTCATTCAAATGTCATCTCATTAGTTAGGAATTTTGTCAAAAATTTAGAAAGCTAACAAAAATTATAAAACCAAGATGGAAAATGAAGAATGGTTTTAGGTTAAACTATTAATTTGCCCTTATAGATTCATCCATTTTCCACTAAATTTCTACCCCATAGTATGAAACTCCAATTAGAAAAAATTCACTTTTGCCATTTATTATCCAAACTAATAACAAAAGGCCAACTTTTTTTTTCATAATTTTATTTTGTTTTTCTACTTTGCATGAATGAACTTCATTACCAATTCTCCCTAATTAATTGTAGATATAATTATAGAATGCCATGGAGCTAGTGAAGAACTAATGAAATGAGAAGAAAAGTTGTGGTTTTTAAAAGATGTTTACAAATGAAATGAAAGTAAAACAACATTATTTAGGATTGCAAGCTATCTTCAAGATCTATGGACATTTTGGTAGTTAGGGGGAATTGGTAGCTGAAATTCATGCAATACAATTATTATAATTTTGGAGTAAATGTGTGGATTATAGCTGTAACATATGATTTAATTTACGACTCGGTTTTAGTTTTTAATTACGGATTGAATGAATTAATTTAAATTGACTTAAATCAATCTAAACTATTATTATTTTAATTTTTCTAGAAAGTTGAAACAACATTATTTTGAGAATAATTCTTTTTATGTCAAATTTAATTTTACTCGGATTTTAATCAGGTAATAAGTTCACTAGGTCAACTTCCAACAAATTCAACATGAAACTCAATTTAAATTAGCAGGTCATTAAGTTAACTCAATAGATTGAAACTGAGTTTTATAACAATTAATGATACAGATATAACGTACATGTTATTGTTCTTTCTGGTATGATATTGGATTATTAATTAATATAGATATTTAAATAATCAACAATAATTACTATAGTATTATTTCATGAATAATTAACCAAAACAATTACCTATGAAATTAAAGATTATATTGAGGGAAAGATTCGATTAATTTTGGAATAGCACCAAAATTAAGTTTTAGATTTCGACTCAACTAAATTTTTTTATAATCATGGATAAGGATTATTTGGTGACCATTAATTACTTCAAATTAATATTTGGTATTTACAATTAATACTTTCTCAGATATTTTTTATACATTAAAAATAAATCTTTTTTGCTCGGGCAATAAATAAATATCCATATATATATATATATACTTATTACTTAAACTTTTATGTTTAAAAGAAATGTTTTCACAAAATATTTGGATTTGAAATCTTAAACTATGCTCCTAGTTAACTGTAGATTAATAACTATGTTTTTTTTTTTTTTTGGTCTGTTCATGCCTGCCTTTTCTTATAAAAAAACATTTCTTGGTTCTTTTATTTATTTTTTAACCAGCTTTGGATAGATGGACTAGCCAGGCCCCCTTGGTGGATCTCCGTGCAACCCGCCCCGCCCGCAACTTGGTTACGTGTTTCTCTAGCGGCTAGGGTCACAGGCTCAAGCCTTGATGGCGGACTCTGCTTAAGAAGTAAGAGACACATATCTAGCTGACAGCTAAGCCCATTGCTTGGCTACGAACCTTGTCCAAGCTTAGGCCCAAGTTGATTTAGTTTAGGTTGTGTTTATTATTATTATTATTATTATTATAAAAAAATGCTTCTTAATTTTTTTTAAGTAAAAATATTCATTTTAAAATTGTGTGAAAATAGATTTATTTTATTATTATTCTTGACTTTTTTGTTTCACGACAATAACAAAATGCTAGCTAAGAAGCAGGCAAGAGCTAAGAAACAATTGTTCAAAATGACGTAGAAGTAAGATAATTGACTGAGAGGG
>Ga0325403_1002717_pt1 | contig 15809 bp, 14 predicted proteins | sample PopdelMetagenome_19_FD_205665 | JGI IMG/M metagenome (GOLD analysis project Ga0325403, IMG submission 205665) | Populus deltoides microbial communities from Bellville, Georgia, United States - Xylem-PdKOR-R4 | ecosystem: Host-associated > Plants > Phyllosphere > Stem > Wood/Secondary xylem...
TGTTCATCTGACCTCTCAAATGATTGATCGATTCATAGTGGTCAAGCTAATCGGTCAACCTATTCTTATAAATTTTCAAGTGTTCATCACCTATGCACAAGCGGTCGACTGGTTCATTTGGTATAACCAAATTGTCGATCGGTTTATGTAGAATTTCAGATTTATCAGTTTTAATCCTGGTGAATTCTTAGAACTGTTTTATCAATCATTTTTAAAATTCATGCAAAGTAAAGTGTGTGTATTCATTTTAATTTGTGCTATCAAGTATAATATAAATATTTACATCTAAGCACTAAAATGAAAACTTAAAAAACTAAGTCTTTACTTGCTTTGCATCTTAAACTTATTGATTGATTTTTTCATTTGATACCTTATACTTGTTAATGTAATCTTCATATAAACTTATTTAAACTTAATCTCATCCAAACATATTATTAGTCCATTTCTATTTAATTGTTACCATCAAAATACATAAACTATTAATATGTGACCCAAAGATCAATAATGTGAGCTTCCAAGATGAGCATACATGGGTTGTTATAATAACTGTATGTATGTGAAAACATGGGTTTCATGAAAACTTGAATTCATAAAAATAAAGGTTGTTATGACAGCCCAAATATAAGGAATTTAAGGCTATTATGATAGGTTGAATGTGTGAAGACATAGGCTATTATGATAGCCTGGATGTTCATGAATGTAGGATGTTATAACAACCATAAATGTGTATATTAAGGGGACATTATGACAATATGGATGCATGTGAATATAGGCTGCTATGGAAGACATAATAAATATGTGTATTTATGGACTATTATGACAATCATGAATATGTGAGAGTATGGGTTATTATGGCAAAAAAATGCATGTGTTGTCGTGGCATGCACACCGTCGAATGATGAATCTGCTTCTTGGATCAAGGGGTTTTGATATATATTGGGATTAATCATAAAATCATGATTTTGAAGGAGCAACCAGCTAGTATTATGGTCACTAGAAAACCTATTGGAATGCAAGAGTCTAGGTAAGGGGATTAGTTGTGCATGAGGAAGACGCATCACTAGAAACCTATGGTAAGCTACATTGTTGATCAATTGTTTTTCTATGTCATGTTTCTATTCATTAGTTTGTCTAATATTCAAGATAAATCCTCCTCACTAAGAAGATCTTGACTTCATCAAGCTAAAACTTAACAGTTCTAAAGCCCAAATTTCAATGTTGTATTTATTTCTACTTTGTATCTTTAATGCCTAGAGATATACTTTACAAAGTAACTTTATACCCCACATATTAAAACCTACAGTTAATTCCTAACATTTATCTTTATTAATTCATTTGATAGTAGGAATATGCTTTGCATTATAAAATTAATACCCTAAATATTAATTAAAAAAATGAATTTTTGTTGTATTTTTAAAATTTTGGTCAAATCCTAATAGATAATCATAAACTAGTTATGGTATAAATTTTTGTATTTTTTTCAAAGCATGATGAAAATGCAATTATTTTTTTTGTTTTTGTTTTAAATATGCGTGAAAAACTTTTAGAATCTGGTAGTAAGCACACAAATAAAATATATTTTTGTATTTTTTGAATAAGGATTTTTTTTATTTTTGTATATTTTTTTTTCAAAATTTTGAAAAAAAGCAAGTACTTTTAATGCCAAAATAATATCTTACAGTGTAAATCTACAACCCCGTTATTAAGCGAAATTGTTGAAAAAACATGCGAGGGACCTATAAATAATTTTAAAATGGTCATTGATTTTTTTTCATAATTTTATTGGAAATTATTTGGAGCTTGTTTGGCAAAACAAGAAAATAAGAGACAAACTAGTGTTAATAGAAAATAGTATGGCATGTTTGCCAAACACGCCCTTATTAAAAAATCAGAGGCATAAAAAATTATCTTAAGGTTGTGTTTGGAAAAGATACCTTGATAACAGAAAAATCGTTTTTTTTCTTCGATAAAAATTAAGCATGCCAAACACGCCCTTATGGTTGGGATGGGCTGAGCCCAGATACATAGGCTAGGCTTCATGGCCCGAGGCTTAAGCCTAGAATAGGAAACAAAACAAATGAAAATCAAACAAGAGGTTTTTGCTCGAAATTCATGAAGAACACAAGGAACACGTTGAAGAACCCAGCAACATGAATCTCGTTTCAGACCATATCTCATAAAATTAAGGGCACTAAGACATGTAAAAACAATATTCAAACAAGATTTTGGGGTTGTATGAACACGATAATCATCCTAATATCATGATTATTTAATTTTTTTATGAAGAATAAAACGAAAGAATCAAAGATCAAATGCCATGATGTTGGTGTTTTTAAACCCTTTGGATCCTAAATTAATGATCAACAAGCTAAAATGCATGTGTAAAAGCCAACAATTGATAAAAAAAAAGCATGAAAATCAAATTAAGATCTAATAAGACAATGTTTATCCGATGAATATCAACTCAGAAAAACCCAAAATTGCCCAACAATAGTTTAACTCGAAACAAACCTTAAGAAGCTAGAAAATAACCTAAACTTAGCAACCATAGCTTAAGTATACTCAACATAACTTGTTTGATCCATTAAAACAACAAGAAATAAAAAAGCAAAAGCAAAACAGTAAACAAAGTCTATACTATCTACAACAACCAAAAACACATTTCAACATTGTTCCGTCGGGTATTTTTTACATTCTTAACCATAAACAACATGCATTTGACTTAAGCAAACCTAGTTAGCCACTAACAATGATCTAATATAAAAAAAAACATTTGTTAACATATTCTACCTTAAAACTTTATTAAACATCTTGAACAATTAAAACATGCTAAAATGTGTCTCAAATTGCCATGTGACACTCCAATAAACAATTTTAAACATCAAACCAAGCCTTAAACAAAACATACATATACTAAATCATATTATAACTAAGCATCTAAAAAATAATCAAATAAAACACCAATTGCATCAAAACTAACAAGTAGTTAAAAGGGTAATGCATAATGAATATTTAATAAGCAGAAAGAAAAGGGAGGGGTATGCTTATTGAGTTTCACGCCCTTCTCAAAGTTGGAAACATACTTGTATAGAAAATATCTTTTACTTAGAGATTTCTAAACCAACTTTAGACTTCTAATAGTGTATTATGAAAGGTTTTATGTTGTTTTTCTTGGTTGGTTAATGGTTTGGCTAAGGGTTTTCGTGTTTGGTATGGTATGTGTTTTCCAGGTTTCTCCTCCCCTTCAATAACCTTTGGTAATGGTTTTTAAAGGGTAATGAGAATCATCTAGAGGCCATAAGCTAGATAATCCTCACCCTTTGATGTTGAAGAATGAATCTCATTCATCCATTGAGGTTGAGGATTAACCTTTGCAACATTTGAGAGTTGACAAAGGGAGTACATTGGTTGGTTTTTTTTAGTTTCTAGCAAACACAGCTAGTTGGGGTATGGGTTTTAACCTCTTATAGCAATGCCTTCAGGGCTGTAAAAAAGCTTTTGTTTTGTTTGGGTAGAAGTACAAAATGCAGGGTGTGAACGGTTATGTTTCTTGTTTTGTTTGGGGGAAGAGATGAGGGAGAAATGAGCTTTGCAAGGTGGTGGCAAAACCAAGCTTTTTTTCAGGACTTTTGGAGAAGAAGACTAATAGTGGCCAGATTTCTTAAAAGATGAAGGGTTAACAACTTCACTTAATCTATTAGAAATTCAGTGTCATTTAATTTAGATGCATCAATTTTTTATCTGATTTAATTAAGATTAAGTTCGGGGATAGGTGTGGGTTATATGTGCCCTATCACTCAACCCCTTTTAACTTTTTATTTTTTATTTTTATATGTAATATTATTTTTTTAATGTAATATGTAAATTTTTATTTTATGATTCATAAAATATTTTTATAATCTTCTGAATATACTTAAGTAGAGTCTATTTTATAATTTATAAATAAATTTTGTTTTTATTTTGTGGTTATTTTATGTATAACCTAAGAAAAAGTCTCCCGTCTCGGGTCGTCGTCGGCTGGGGATATGTCCGTCACTACACTATTAAATAAAGAGATGTTTTCGTCCGGCAGTCTAGGAACTCGGGTCGGGATCACAAAACCGCAACCCATCGCCGCCAGTGACAAAGAAGAGAAAACAAGGCAACGAATTTTTTATTTCTAGGGGAAAAGGTCCACACCAGTATATCTTGTGTAGCACAATACATAGTTTACCTACCATTAATTATTACAACCTCAATTTCCTCAAAATCAGCAATATATTGACGACCATGAACAGGGTCTGCTAAGCTAGAGGCGAAGAGTCATCATCTGGAGCTTTCCTCTTTCCTGATACTTCACAATGCTACTGGATCGCTGAATCCTTTTTATTCATGGATCAACAAATAAAGAACATTTCACATTCTTCAGTGCATGAACAAGTCTTAATGCTTTTTTGAACAATATATCTAAGTTTTGAATCTATAGTGTTTCCTTGAATGTGTCGAGTCCATAATAATTTCTGGGTGGTTTTGAGTGTTGGTATGGTTCTCATCGGCTTCCACTCCGAATTTACGTGCCTTAAATGGAGTTTGAAACACTGATAACATTAATTTTTTTTTTCCTGTGAATAAGATTCCTTTGAAACATATCGAACTTCCCATGCAAAAGATACATGAAATGGATTAATTTGTGCAGATCAATTTATCTGCATTATGACCATCCCTAAATAATAACGTTGGTTAATTTATACGAGTTTTTGGTGTCAACGACTCACAGAGAGGAATGAAAAAAAAAAAAAAAACAGTGATATACCATTTATTTATAGCTTTTACTGTACATGAATATCATTCATGTTATTTTCACGTTGAAAAAACAATGATAATCATCCCTGAAATCTTTAATCATGGGTAAGCGTACAGATCTGAATTTAACAATAAGAGAAGATTTCCTGTGGATTGCAGGTGTAGTAGACATATGTTGATCATTTGAAGAAAAAATAGTTTCAAGGTAAGTGACAATTTGTTTATATGGTACCTAATTACCGAGTCTATTGTATATATATCTATACAGTTTATATATTGAACGGAAAAATTATCTCAACTTTTCTTTTGTGAAACTATTAATCATCTTGTTGTGCCGGGAAGATTTAGCAATAGAAAAGAAATTACCTTGACATTAAAAAAAAGTACAAAGCAGACATGATCCACTTAGCATAAATCCATAGCATTCTAATTCCAAACAATACTAGTATTTATTATACAAGTGGTTTCACCTAGAGAGAGAGAGCTACACAGATAGATATATAATATTGATCACCATGGCCACGAGCCTTGGATGATAAATTTATTTCAAGAGCCCTGAAAGCTCTGCTGAGATGAGGCTGAAAGAGTAGGAGAAGAAACTTCAAAAATGCATTCATTTTCTGCTTTATTTGAAGAGAATATGTGCAGCCTCTTTTTTGGTGGTGAAGGAAGCTCGTCGAAGATGTATGCATTTTCTGCGTTATTTGAAGAGGATACATGAAGCCTCTTCTTTGGAGTTGTTGGCACTAGTTCTTCCAGAGCTCCAATGGAGAGTATCTTCTTGATATATTCAAGTTTCTCTTTGACAGTGGAAACCATTGTTGGATGAGAACTTGAATCCGAACCTGAGATTGTGTATTCTGGAGATACTTCTTGGAACTCCACTTGTCCTTGCTCAGCTGCCTCTTCACTTTCTGCAGGAGCCATAAGACATGGCTGAAGATCATAATAATAGTCTTTAAGGGTATTGCCCTTCTTGAATATTTCTTGACCTTGTAAGCACCTCAAGCTAGTAAATGGAGAGAAGCTGCTAAAATTCCTGCAATGATCGTCTCCATTTTGTGGTCGAGTTTTGCTTTTCTGGCGAACCCGGCATAAAACACAATCATCCAACTAGGATAAATATAGAAGAAGACTCCACAGTCAGTCGAAGAGGGTTTTGTTATAAAAGCGAATAATTTTAAAATACGGATGAATAACTGAACTCATTGGATTCAACTTTCAATGAACAGCAGCACCACGGAAGGTAAGAAATGACTGGTAAATAGGCTTCTACATTTCGATGGTAATGGAGTAATCTTGTTGCCATTTTTAGGATAGGAAAATCAATTTCCATTTCTCATAATGAGCTAGACCTTTTCAGGGATCAATCTTACTTAGTTCTTTAACTTAGGCCTTTCAGCTTTTGTTCATTAACCAGTTCCTTATTTTCTTTGGATGACTTTGTCCGAAAAGAAGGTAGTTGACTAGTTCAACGATACAATTACATGACTACTTCTTCGGTTTATCAAGAATATATATAGAACTTAATTACTAAAATGGTTAGTTTGATGTTTATTCTTCTTTAATTAAAAAATTTCCCTCGTGAAACAAGAAGTTTCATCTTACGTAGAAGCAGATATATTATACTGTTCCATGTACGTTTGTATGATACTGTTTCTACATCGTACTCTCACGATCAACATATCTCTGTTTCTTTTTACAGGCTTTTATCGAGAAGAACAGCTTAAAAGACTTACTCGCATCGATCCCCTGAGCCTATGCTGATGGTGGGTGTCATCAAGAAGGCGGTACTCAAGCATCAACCAACTTGTTTTTATGCCTTTTGGAGGCCGGCCCTTGTAAAAAACAAGAGCTTTCTTCACCCCAAGGCACTGTGATCCATTGGAGGTGAGGATTGGCTTGTCGGTTCCGGTTGCTTTCCAGTAACCTGATCCAGCTGCCCTGTTTGGACGAGCACCATTGGGGTATTTCCTGTCTCTTGGGCTAAAGAAAAACCACTCGCTCTCCCCAAACAAGGTTTTTCCTGCACAGGTAAGCAGAACAACAATGGCAAAGAGAATGATGCTTCAAGATATCCCAAACTAGGATATCAGAAAAGCAATTTTTTTTGTACCAAAGCAGCAAGAAAATCCAAATCTTTCCATTGAAATTATGAACAATACCCTACTTGAAAGACATGAAAACATATTTTCGTTGAGAAGAATGAATTAAGCACCTGGAAGTTCCCATGGATTGAATTTGTAGATATCCACGTCCGCTATTATAACGACTTCCAGATTCGAAGATGAGACTTTCTTTCTCAGATAATGAATGATAAGCTCCTGGTCTGTTGGATGAAACCTGAACCCTGGAAGGAGTTCAGGACTGCACATGGTCCTTCTATTCATTGAGATAGCATAGGACGCTTGAAGCTCCTCTTTTTTTATAGTGATAATGGATTATCTTGGAATCATCATTCCAACAACAATTGTTGTTATATGATTGTTGGTTTTTGAAGTCTTTTCTGTTTGGTAATTCACTTCATATCTTCTTCTTTTTTTACTAGTAATTAATTATATGATGCACTGCATATGGAATTTTTTTTTATGGACAAAAAAAATAATATCATAATAATATCAGTAAATTACAGTGAAATTTACCGATAGAATATGATGTCTATACTTCCATCGATATTCATCGATGTTCTTCGATGAAAACATTTTCGTTGGTGAATACTAAGAATTACAAGTTGAAATTAAGGAATAAAAAAAAATAGACCGGTATCCCCTCATTATTTCTGTTGCAAAATATGACATGTCAATATTACAGATGAAATTATTGATGAAAACTAATTGTCATTAATTTTTGTCGATAATATTTAAGTTATAATTTGTCAAACAACCCCCCTTTTCCCCCTCCCTCATTCCTTCTTTTTTCTTTTTTTCTTGTAGAAAACAACACCATTCCCCCCTTATTTTGTCACAAATCAAGTTTTCATCATCACAAATCTGGTCACCCTAACAATTAGTTTGTTAGTATCCCTGTTCTGATTCAATTTATTTTTTAAGATTTGTCACAATAAGTAAGCAAACCAATCCATTTTTTTTTGTAACCTATTTTTCTTATGCTAAGTTTTTGGTATTTTTATGTAGTATATGTAGTTTGTTTGTATGTTTACTTATTTTATAGCTTATTTTACAAAAATAATTCATGAAAAAATACTTGTGTTGGTTCGCATACGGAGAACTTTGTGTTTTTTATGAGACCATGGCAAAAGGATGGTTGAGTTAACTTCTAACTCTATCAATGTTCATAGAATTGTAGATGATAATAATAATAATAATAATAATAATAATAATCGTTATATGAGTATGATTATAAATGCAATGGGAATGAATCAGGGTTATCTAAGTGAATGTTCAATTGTAAATGAAGAATCAAATGTAGGTGCAATTAGGTTTTTTGAAGTTTTAAAAGATTCCGACAAACTATTATGAGGTGGATGCACAAATCACAATGAATTATCGATCGTTGCATAAATGTTTACTATCAAGTCAGATCATAGGCTGAGTGAGGCTAGTTACGATAGAATCATCGAATGGATGAGAAACATTTTACCTGAATGAAATAAGCTAAAAAATAACTTTTGTGATGTTAAATCCATGATGAAACCCTTTGGCCTAGGATATTAAAAAATTAACATGTGTTCAAACTTCTACATGTTGTACTACCATGAAAATACAGATTTGACTGAGTGCAGAACCTGTGGGTATGCTTGGTATAAACCCAAAACTAGTAGGGAAATGACTCTTGTCGCACATAAAAAACTAAGATACTTCTCAATTACTCCTAGATTGCAAATGTTTTTATGTCTCCAAAGACTGTTGAGCATATAACATGGCATCATTCACATGGTATAGTGTATGGAGTCATGGTGCACCATTCTAATTGTGAAGCCTAAAAATAGTTTAATAGGTTGCATCTTCAGTTTTCAATGAAACCATAGAACGTACATATTAGGTTATGTAATAATAGATTCAATCTATTCGGATCATTTGCTTTACCTTATTCTTGTTGGTCGATGACACTTACAGTTTACAACTTGCCACCAGAGATGTGTATGAGACCAGAATTCATGTTTTTATTTATGGTTATACCCGGTCGTAATAGTCCGGGTTGGAATATTGATGTTTATCTTTGACATTTGATTGATGAGTTGAATTAGTACTGGTCATTTAGAACTTTGACTTATATATAATGTCTCAAAAAAATATAATTTTCAGATGTAGACAACTTTAATGTGGACTATAAATGATTTTTCTATGTATGCGTTAGTTCTTGGTTGAAGCACATATGAAAAATTATTTTTTTATAATCTTATCTGATAATTATTTTTCTACGAATTAGGTTGCATGATTTTTGGTCTAAGACCCATAAAAAAATCAAAGAAATATATATATAAAATAAAGGTTTCTAAGCTGAGAAGACGTGGCCTTATAAAGGGATTTTATACTTTCATGTGTCTCGGAGGGTATCAGAGCTCTTCTGGTTTGGGAGTGACCATAACCTCTTCTTCTCTATCTTCACCTCCTCCCTCTTCCCTTCTAACTTCTTCTTCCCCCTTCCTCTTCCATTCGCCAGTCTACATCTACCAAACTTGACTATCTCTATGAGGTCAGCCTTTTAGATGATACCCAAAAAATCTCTGAAACAGACCTTCTTCTTGTCAATCCTTACCATGCTTTTGCCAAAAAATCTCCTTCTGTTATCCGCAGTATTAAAACTCTCATCAAACAACCTTCTCGTGTGGCCAAAGAATATGTTCAAGCCTTCTTTTTTGACCAACATAAAATTCCTGCTACTTCTCGAGAACAATTTGTTACTCTTGAAATTCTATCCGAATTTCCTGGCCAATGGATTTCCCAAGGATATACCCATATTCATTTTGGTGCCATCCGACTAGCCTTGTCTTATCATGGCCGAAAAGGTTTACCTGTTGCAGCAAGATTAGCTTTTCTAGATACTAGATATCTAGAGTATCAACATGCATGCATTGGATCTCTTGAAACCACGCTCAATTATGGCACAGTGGCTGTCACTTTCTATCCCAACTTCAATATGGCTTTGGATGATCCTCAACTTCATCACTTTTTGAAAGTCCAACTATAGATCACTGGTGCTGATCAAGTTTTGGACACCTATCAAGCCACTCTTTATTATCAAATGGCTTACCGGGTCTAAAATCATGCCTTTGATTTAGTACTCCCTGTAACCAATGATGCTTTGCTTATTACTGTTGATACCAATCAAAGAGCCACCTGTACTCATGTCCCGCGTCAAATCCCGAAAGAGGACTTATAAAAGCTACTCCCCTTTTCTTGGATTACCAATTATGAAAAGCTGCATCAAAGCTCTGTCCCTATCCAATCCACAGAACTCGAGTTCACCAAAAAGGCCGATGGTACTGTTGAAATCATCTTTAAAAAAGGAGAATCTTCTACTTCTCCACTAGGAATCTTTTCCTCCTCCATCTCAATGGTGCAACCAGCTACCGATACTCTACCAATACCTGTAGAGTCATTCTCTACCAACGGTCTCCCCGTCTATTCTTTTGCTCAGGATAATCATGTTTTTTGGGACACTTGTAATTGTGACGATTGTTGTAGTCTAGATATGGAAGCTGAATCCCCTAAGCAAAAAATAAAATCTTTCGGTAAGAAGCTGAAAGCCAGATACAATCAAGGAGACAGAACAGTTGACACTTTGGGACAACCTTCTGGAAAATTTGACTATCTTATCAAATATACTCCTCTCTCTTGGGCCTCTCCAGAACACATCCCCACAACCTCCATGTATCAACCTACAAGACCCTATGATGATGATGATTTCCCTGCTTTACAAGAACAGGTAAAAGATAGGGTCTGTACTTTTCCCCAAGTTCACAACCCTCAAGGCGTAGATGTTGATGGCCGCCCTAAACAAGTCACCCAAGCGGAAGCAGTTCTCAATTGTCAAAGTCAAAATGCCATTGCTTAAAATTCTGTTCTTCATAGAATCGAATCTAAGGTTGACTTGGTTCAGACTAATCTGAAAAAGATGACTGTCTCTGTTGATTCTCGAATTCTTCATCCTGAACAATTATGTGTTGAAATTCAACAAAGGATCTCCACCATCTATGAGTATTTACTTCTTCAAGCTTCTAATGGCAGACATGTCGACCTTTAGAAGGAACACAAGATTCAGTCTCTCAAAATACAACTCAAGTCTCTTCAGGCTGAATTAGCCAAATCCAAATCTAAGCCTTTACCATTTCCTGAACCTCCACAAACTCGGATGACCTCCTATTATCCAGACCCTTATTGGGCTAAACATTCGCCTTCCTATAACCCCCAACCTCCACCTACCACACCTTAACTATTCAAAAACCCAGAAACTGAAAAACTTTTCAAACCTCTCTCCAAAAGAGATAAAGGGAAAACCTACGTACCCACCACTTCCAAAAAACCCAGCTCACCAGCCCCCATCATCTCTTCATCATCTGATTCTTTTGAATCTAAAAAGCATGACACTGATGATCCGTTCCAAGACTCTCAGGACCCTTATTAACTTATGATACAGTCAAACCACCCTTCCAACCCTATCCAGTCTTTTCTTACCACTTATTCCCAACAGACTATTTCTAAAATCCTTACCCATGAACCCCTTACCAATACATCTGAAGAAGAGACTCCTGATGATGAAACTCTGGTAACTTCTAAAAACTCTTTTACTGAAGAAGATTCTTCTGACACTTGTTCTATGCTACCATTACTGATGGTTGATCCACCTCCAGCACAGACATCAAATCCTCAATCATCACGGACTCTGCAAGAGCCTCATCCGACCTCTACCACAAGAGTTAGTGTGGATGCACCAATTAGTAGTGATGAAGAGGTAAATCTCAATCCTCGCCATTATCATCCCCATACCCATTCTCAAGGTACCGGTGGTTATTTTACTCTGGATGATATCCCACAAGTAAAATGATGAGATAGAATCCTTGAATTTCATTCATGGCTAACTAGCTATATGCTCAAGGACAGCGCAACCCTCAGGGATGCATTACAACAGTTCTCTGCAAAGTTCTCTGGAACTTTATGGGACTGGTTCCATGTTTTAGGTGATTACAGACAAATGCAATTTGTGAACAGTGCATCTCTTTCTGAAGCTTTGGGCTGGCTTCATTATGAATTTCTTGGCAAAGCTTTAAATGACAAAGAAATAGTACGATATGAGTACTTTAAAATGAAGTGTTGTTCCTATTTGTGATCTAATCTTGAAAGGCATTTTAAAAAAATGTGCAGATGCTACCATATTCTCTCTGGTCCCGATGATCCAAGCCTCAAACATGCCTTTTTGGAATCCATACCTAGAGATTTGGCTAATGAGACTTTCATATTATTCAAAACCAGAAAAGAAGTTATTGATAACCAATCTCTTGGCACCATCTTTCATCAGGTGTTGGAAGCACTCAACAAAATATGTGATCAACACAAATATTTTACCAAGATATTACAACTTGACAAAAATATGCTTTGTGCTTGCAAACGATCAGATTTGCTGATTAAATGCTCAGACAATACTAATTGCAATTGTTTCATGAAAAAGAAGAAGCATTTCAAGAAAATCCACGGAACTTCTTTCAATGGTCGCCAGAAGAAATGGAAGTTCTTAAGATGCCGCCACACTAGACGCCCTAAGCACTTCACTCCCAGCTCTAACAGATGCTTCATCTGCAAGCGCAAAGGTCACTTTGCAAGAACCTGTCCTCAAAAGAAGGCCCAGTCGTTGAAGTTAATTGATTTTCTGGCCCAAAATACAAAGTTCAATCCTGATGATGATGAAGTTAAATCCTTATTCTCACTCACGGATGAAATCACTCCTGATACCATAGCTGCTGTAGTAGATGAAAGTTCTGATGATGAGATCTATGAACTTTACCAAGCCCAACCTACCATTTCTCCTTCACATCCAATACCCTTAGCCCCTGTTACCATTTTTACCTCCAAATATGCTAAGCCCATCAAAGCCATAGCCTTATTTGACACATGAGCCTATAGAACCATTCTTAACCTAATAGTTCTTCCCCCTCATTGTTGGGTCACCCATAAAGAATACTTTCGAGCTGTCGATAATCAAGTCTTTTGCACCCAATTCAAAACTAAAAAGCCTATTACCATACAAATCCTGCCCAATGTTATGTCAAAACCCATGTCCTTGGTTCTCCTTTACCTGGCAAAGACTTAGTCATTGGGTTTGATGTTTATTTCAAATCCAAGTTTAGAATTCTTCCTCATGGTATTTAGTATAAATCCCATTTCCTTTCATATACCATTATCCCTTCACTTTATGAAATCCAACCCTCTTCCACAGAGAACATTGCCCTCCTTAAAGCCCAAATTATCCAACACTCATGTTCAAACTCTCATCAAGACTTTCTTGCTAAATGTTCTCATCCATTATGGCAAAATCCATAGTTTTTTTTATTAAACTTCCTTTCAAGCTTAATGAAGACATCAATCCCACGAAAGCTAGTAATTCAAGAATGAATCCTGAACACAAGATACTAGCTCAAGAGGAATGTGCCCAGTTACAGGCCCAAGGTTTAATTGAACCTACAGACTTTTAATGGTCCTGTGAAGCCTTTTATGTTAATAAAAGGTTTGAACAAAAACGAGGCAAACTCCAGCTGGTCATCAATTACCAACCCTTGAACCATTTCCTCCAAGATGATAAGTTCCCTTTACCCAACACAATGACATTATTCTCATGCCTTCACAATGCCAAATTTTTCTCCAAGTTTGATCTCAAGGCAGGTTTTTGGCAACTGGGTATTCATCCTGAAGACCGATACAAAACAGGTTTCTGCATACCCGATCATCATTATCAATGGAAAGTCATGCCTTTTGGTCTCAAGGTGGCACCCTCATTATTTCAAAAGGCAATGATTAAAGTATTTGAACCTATGCTTCAATCAGCTTTAATCTATATTGATGATGTGTTACTTTTCTCCAAAGATGAGGACTCGCATACTCCTTTGTTAAAGCAATTTGCAGAGATTGTTCACCACCATGGGATCATGCTTTCTGAAAGCAAGATGCTCATCTGCCAAAAGGAAATCGAATTTCTTGGCATGGTCTTTACAGATGGTGCTTATACACCTGACACTCATATAACTGAAGAACTCCAAAAGTTTCCGTACGACCCCCTAACGAGAAAGCAAATTCAACAGTTTTTGGGCATTGTCCAATATCTCAGAAATTTTATCCCTCGAGTTGCACAAATGACAAGACCACTCTAACTTATGCTCAAGAAAGATGCAAACTCTTGGACATAAAAGCAGACTCAGGCTGTCAGAAAATTAAAAACAGCCACACAAAATCTGCCTACTTTAGTCATTCCATCCACAGGCCAGCGCATACTCCAAACCGATGCCAGTGACAAGTACTGGAGTGCTGTCCTTCTCGAGGACAAAAATGGCCACCGACGCATATGTGGATACAAAAGTGGGTCATTCAAGGAGTTAGAAACCCACTACCACTCCACTTTCAAGGAAATCTTAGCTGTAAAGTATAGCATCCAAAAATTTGAGTTCCATCTGGCAGCTTATCACTTTACAGTTGTCATGGACTGTTCCTCTTTTCCAAAAATGCTACAGTTCAAACTTAAGATGCTTCCTCATCCCCAGCTTCTGAGATTAGTAGAGTGGTTTTCCAAGTACACCTTCACCGTCGAGCATATAAAAGGCATCAAGAACTTGATCCCAGACATGCTCACCAGACCACCCAAAACACAAACACTACTCCTTCCCCTGATTCTTATGGCTTTCTCTTCCAACCTACCTCCACCCGACCAAAACTTCCCTACCGATGACCTACCCCCTCTCGCTCAAGAAATGGTTCTTAACCACACTCTTAACCTGCAGGCCAAGGACAAACTGTTTAGCCTCCAAGACTACCTTCTTCTTAACTATGATATGTCAGCCTTTGTTTTCAAAGCTTAGGCATCCATCCTAAATATCCTTTCATTCATCTTTTCACTTTCAAACCCTCTGGATTGTTCCCCAAAGAACTCTACTTCTTCTTATGGTATTTTTGTCACCTGTACCATATTGCCATCGAGTTTCCCACTGATTGCTTTCTTTCCAGCCTTCTTAGGATTTCTTGGCCAGCAAACTCTTGGTACTATACTTTGAAGTTCCTCACTTGGTTCCATAACCCCACACAATGGATCTCCCTTCTCCAACACGAAAAATCCAAATGGCCCCATCCACAACCTTGCTGGATTGAAGTACGTCGTAGTGCATCTCAAAATAAGTCTGTTAAGCAGGCTTTTGCCTATTTGTTCTCTATTTTCATATTCCATAGGCCTTTCAAAGCTTCAACAGACAATCTGGTTATGAGTTTTTCACAGGCTACCATCTACAAAACTCATCCATACTCCCTTTATGAACACCCCATAGAAAACCTCTCGGAACTCAGGACCTTGCAAAAAACAGTGTGCTTAAAGAACAACATTATTCCAGATGAAATCTGGCCTAAAAGAACAGATCTTGATGAAGAAATTGACTATGATTTGTATGATCCTCAATATTCTGCTCATCTCTATGACCTGCAAATGCAATACAAAAACAAAAAACTCAAGTAGATAATTTTGGGCATCCTAACGCTTCTGGAACCATATGAGATGAAAATCGTTGTCGATGATGACTATGTGTTGGCCCTACAAGTCCAAACTACTCAAGATCAGAATAACCCATCAGATCAAAATCTCTCTCCAGATCATGAACCTATTGTCGGTTGATATTCCGATTAGCTTGTCGTTTGTATCATAAGAGTGTATTATTAAGTGTGTTTCAGTGCTTTCTGATGTAATCAGTGATGTAAGCAAATTAAGTGTGTTTCAGTATGATGTAATGAGTGATGTAAGCAAAAGCCTCAAATGTAGTATATATAGAGGTTGTTTGTAATGTTGAAAGGCAGAACCTTGAGAAGGTAGACCTCGAA